>ULQM01049857.1_pt1 | contig 38967 bp, 39 predicted proteins | sample 1954451 | NCBI WGS metagenome assembly ULQM01 (sample SAMEA4835655, study PRJEB28245) | human gut metagenome | biome: gut microbiome; material: fecal sample | place: Denmark | collected 2008 | reverse complement strand
AGGACAAATCCTTCATCACGGTACGGCAGGAGCAGGGCGGCGTGCTGCCGGAGACCGAGGCCGCATATACCGAACGGCTCATGAACGAGCTGACCGAGCAGCTCGGCTGGGAACAGACGCCCGAGATCGCGATAGAATCCTTTGAAACGGCTGAGATTGACGGCCTGAGCGGACTGCGCGTGACCTATACTGCGAGCAAGAAAAAGACCGTTGTGCGAGGGCTGGATCGTGCGGCGCTCGCGGGTGACACGCTCTATACGGTACGCTTCCTCGACATGACGAAGAAGGGCACATGGGGCGAGGACTTTGCGGCTTCTGCGGAGACGATGGATTTTTATTGGAGCGATGAGATCCCTACCGCGGAGGAAATGGGACTTGTTGACTATGCTGTCTGCGACGGACTGACGATGTATCTGCCCGACGGACTGATCCGGCAGCAGGTTGAAGGTGCGGACGGCGTTTTCATCTCGGATAATTTCATTGTGACAGCCGTGCGGGAGACATTTGACACTTGCCGCGAGGCGGGCTTCGATCCCGATACGCTGGACATGAAGGCGTATACGACGCTGCTCAAAATGGGCTACGATCTTGAGAACGACTTTCAGGACGATGGCCTCGGCAACCTGTACACGACCTATGTGAGAGACATCGAGGGAGTGAACCTGCTGTATTTCCTTACTGCGCGCAAGGGTGCCGACTGCTTCTACATCATTAACTTTGCATGCCCGGAGAGCGCGCAGGACACTTATGTGCCGCTGTTTGCGCTCTGGCAGCTCTATATTGAAGCAGAGTAACGAGAAAAACGCTGCGTGACACACGAACATAAGAAAGCGTCCGATCCCCACAGGGATCGGACGCTTTTTACAAGGGAGGAAACCGTTCTTGCAAATCAGACGAGCCCCTGGGCGAACATGGCTTTGCGATTGGGCATAGCGAAACAGCGCCCGCGCCTTATGTCATATGGCAGTACCGTACCGCAGACCCCACGCATTATCGGCAAATTCGACCTGCCGGAGCAGGAAGCGGCACAGGCGGCAGCGCCCGAAAAGAAAAGGAAGAAGAAGCTGCGCCGCGAGATGAGCGAGGAACAGCGGGAAATCCTGAGAAAGCGCGACAAGGAGCGGTACGCAAGAAGAACAGCCGCGAAGAAAACCGCCGAGGAAGCGGCAAGAGCGGAGATATGTTCGTGTTCATCGTTCGCAACTGCACCCGCATCAGAAAGCTCGCACTGCGGATGATCAATGAACTGGTGGAGAAAAACGAGGTCTACAATGCCGAGAAGATCGACGGCAAATGGGCACAGAGGCTTCGCATCTACTACAACTGCGTGGGGGGGGGGAATGAAAACATTCCCGGCGAGCCGCACACTGCCCGTTCTTGCCGTTATCCGGTATATGGATTCGATAATCTTTGCTTGATACACAAGGCGTTTATTCCGTACAACCATCCGCCTCGCATGGAAAAGCCCCATGCCTGTTTGGAGCCAGAGATTCCCGCATCCGGGCTGCGCCAGGGATGCTGTCGGCGAGGCGGCCGGGAGGACTAATGGGCCGGGCTTGCGGCAGAATCCCTCGACAGCAGGCCAAAACCGGGGCGCTGCATTAAAAAACGCCGGGAAATGCGGGCAGGAGAGAAGGATTTTCATATATGTGCGAATATTTTTCTATGGTATTTAAAAAAATGATTTCTTATAATGAGTTGAACCTGCAGAGGGGCCTGCGCCGCTTTGCCCGGAATACACCATTTTTATGAGGAGGATCCCAGATGAAAAAGAAACTTGCTCTTTTCTTGATGGCCGTTATGGCGCTGAGCCTTCTGCTCGGCTGCAGCACCCAGGAGAAACCCGACATGCCCAACGACATGCCCAACAAGGGGGGAGAGACGGAGTCTGCGCTGAACGTGGCAGTCTTCTATTATGACTTCTCCGACGTGTACATTTCCAGCGTCCGCAACTCCATGGACGAACAGTTCAAGGCCATGGGCATCACGCCCAGCAACTATGACGGCGCAGGCAATCAGGCCCAGCAGACCGACCAGATCAACACCGCCATCTCCAACGGCGCCAACCTGCTGATCGTCAACATTGTGGAAACATCCTCTCCCGACGCCGCCCAGAACGCCGTAGAGGCCGCCAAGACCGCCGGGATCCCAATCATCTTTTTCAACCGCGAGGTTGCCGATGAGGTGGTAAACAGCTACGACAAGTGCGCCTTCGTCGGCACAGATGCGCCCGAGGCCGGCCACATGCAGGGCAAGCTGGTGGGCGAGTACCTGCTGGCCAACTACGACGCCGTGGATCTTAACGGGGACGGCGTTATCTCCTACGTCATGTTCAAGGGTCAGGAGGGCAACGCCGAGGCCGAGGCCCGCACCCAGTTTGGTGTGGAGGACGCCAACGCAGTGCTGGTTGCCGCTGGCAAGCCCGAGCTGGTTTACTACAACGCTTCCGCTGCCGACAAATATCTGGTTGACCAGGGCGGCAAGTGGTCCGCACAGGCGGCCAACGACTACATGGCCACCATTTTGCCCGAGTATTCCGAGGCCAACGGCAACATGGTCGAGTTGATCATCTGCAACAACGACGGTATGGCCGAGGGTGCAGTCTCCGCATTGCAGGGCGCCGGCTACAACAAGGGCGACGGCGGCAAGACTATCCCCGTGTTCGGCGTGGACGCTACCGATTCCGCCAAGCAGCTGATTAACGAGGGCAAGATGACCGGCACCATCAAGCAGGACGCCGAGGGCATGGCCTCCACCATTTTGAACCTGGTAAGCAGCGTAAAGAACGGCGGCAACCTGATGGACAACACCGCCTCCTTCAACGTGGACCAGGGCGTTGCCAAGATCCGCGTGCCCTACGCTACCTACACCGGCGAATAAGCCGAGCCCGTCGGCTCTCGCCCCAGTTAGAACACCGATGAAGGGCGGGGCTGTCTGAGCGACAGCCCCGCTTTGTAGCTAAAGCGGTTCGCCTTCCGAGCCGCTTTTGAACCCGCAATGGAACGAGCCTGCGGCAAAGGGCGTCCCCGCCGCAGCTCCTTCGCGGCGAGAATACCGCAGATAGGAGGTAATCGTATATGGAGCAGCCGACATTGCTGGAAATGCGGAATATCACCAAGGAATTTCCGGGCGTCAAGGCATTGGATGGCGTTTCACTTACCGTCCGCCCCGGCACCGTCCACGCACTGATGGGCGAGAACGGCGCAGGCAAATCTACGTTGATGAAGTGCCTCTTTGGCATCTATGCCAAGGATACCGGCACCATCGTTCTGGACGGAAAAGAAGTGGATTTCAAAAACTCAAAGGAGGCGCTGGAAAACGGGGTGGCCATGGTGCATCAGGAGCTGAACCAGGCCTTGACCCGCAGCGTAATGGACAACCTGTGGCTGGGCCGCTACCCGAAGGTGGCGGGCATCATGGTCAGCGAGAGCATCATGCGCAAACGCACACGGGAGGTCTTCGACGAGCTGGATGTGCATGTGGATCCCAAGGCCATCATGTCCACGCTCCCCGTTTCCAAACGCCAGATGGTGGAGATCGCCAAGGCGGTCAGCTATAACGCCAAGGTGATCGTATTCGACGAGCCCACCTCCTCCTTGACGGAGGCTGAGGTGGAGCATCTGTTCCGCATCATCCACATGCTGAGAGAACGGGGCTGCGGCATCATCTATATCAGCCATAAGATGGACGAGATTTTACGCATCAGCGATGAAGTCACCATCATGCGCGACGGCAAATGGGTGGCGACGCGCCGGGCTGCCGGGCTGACCATAGAGGAGATCATCCGGCTGATGGTGGGCCGGGAGCTTACCAACCGTTTTCCTTACAAGGACAATGTGCCGGGGGATGTGATTTTAGAGGTGGAACACCTTTCCGGCAAGTATACGCGCCTGCGGGACGCCAGCTTTCAGCTTCGCAAGGGCGAGGTGCTGGGAATCGCCGGGCTGGACGGCTCCGGCCGCACAGAGGTGCTGGAAAACCTCTTCGGCGCCATGACCAAAGGCGGCGGAACGATCCGCCTGCGGGGCAGGGAAGTTCGCAACAAAACGCCCCAGGATGCCATCAAAAACGGCTTTGCGCTGCTTACGGAGGAGCGCCGGGCCACAGGCATCTTCGGTATCCGCGACATTAAGGAGAATACCGTCATCTCCAACCTGAAGAGCTATTTGACAGGCGGCGTTTGCCTTAGCGAAAAGAAAATGAAGAAGGACACCGACTGGGCCATACAGACCATGCACATCAAAACGCCCGGTCAATCCACCCAGATGCGCTCGCTCTCCGGCGGCAATCAACAGAAGGTAATCATCGGCCGGTGGCTTTTGACGAAGCCGGAGATCCTGCTGCTGGATGAGCCGACCCGCGGAATCGACGTGGGCGCCAAGTACGAGATATATCAGCTTATCCTTGACCTTGCCAAGGAGGAGAAGGGGGTTATCATGGTTTCCTCCGAGATGCCGGAGCTGCTGGGGATCTGTGACCGCATACTGGTCATGTCCGGCGGTCTTTTGGCCGGAGAGGTGGATGTGCAAAACACCAGTCAGGAGGAGATCTTGACGCTGGCAGCAAAATATGTGTAAGGAGGAGATACTGCCGTGAATAAAGCAATAAAATCACAGGGAAAGGAAGACCGCGTCCGACAGCCGTGGACGGCCAAACGGGTGGGAGATCTCCTTTTGAACAATGCGCTGATCATCATCATGGTCATTGCGGTCGTCTACATCGCCATCAAGAACCCCAACTTCATCAAGCCGGCGTCCCTGATCAACATCCTCTCCCAGACGGCGGCCTATCTGCCCGCCGCACTGGGCATCGGCGGATGTATCGTGCTGACCGGCACCGACCTGTCCGCAGGCCGTGCCGTGGGTCTGACCGCATGTGTTTCCGCATCGCTGCTTCAAAATGCCGCCAACGTCGCCAATAAAATGTGGCCGGAGATCGGCACGCTGCCCATCCTTGTGGTCATACTGCTGGCCATGATCGCCGGGGCGCTGATCGGCTCCTTCAACGGCTTCTTCGTAGCAAAATTCAAGCTGCACCCCTTTATCGTGACCCTGGGCACGCAGCTGATCCTCTACACCTGCCTGCTGCTGTACGTCCAGCAGGGCAACAACAGGGGCATGGCCATCTCCAATCTGGACTCGTCCTACACCAACTTTGTCAAGGGCAGCCTGTTCAGCATCGGCGGCACGCCCATTCCCAACTATGTGCTGTTTGCCGTTGTGCTTACGGCGGTCATGTGGTTCGTGTGGAACAAGACCACCTTCGGAAAGAACATGTTTGCCCTCGGCTCCAACGAGGAGGCCGCCAGGGTTTCCGGCGTCAATGTGTTCGCCATTACGGTGGGCGTCTTTGCCCTGGCCGGCGCCATGTACGGCTTTACCGGCTTTATTGAGGGCGCCCGCATCGGCTCCAACACCGCCAATACAGGCCTGAACTATGAGCTGGACGCCATTGCGGCCTGCGTTATCGGCGGCGTATCCTTCGTAGGCGGCATCGGTAAGATCAGCGGCATCGTTATCGGCGTTCTGATGCTGCGTCTTATCTTTGTGGGATTGACGATGGTGGGGGTGCCGCAGGATCTGCAATACCTCATCAAGGGCGGCATCATCCTGTTTGCCTGTGCGCTGGATATGCGCAAATACCTTGCAAGGAAATAACCCCCCCGAAGATGGCTCGCCGCTGGGAGCCATCTTTGCTTTATGGGGGAAGTATGGTATGCTCAAAAAAGAACGGAAAAAGAGCAGCGCATTGAGGGACTGTTTGGGGAGGAGGCTGTGGCGGTGGAGCTGTACCGGGTCTTGCTGGTGGACGATGAGGAAGCGATTCGCACCGGGATCAGTCAGAAGATGGACTGGCAGAAGCTGGGCTTTTCTCTGGCGGGCGAAGCCTCCAACGGGCGGGATGCGCTGGAGCTGGCGGAGGTTCTTCTCCCCGATGTGGTCCTTACGGACATCAAGATGCCGTTCTTGGACGGGCTGGGGCTGTGCGGCAGCCTAGAGGAGTTCCTGCCCTCCTCCAAGTTTGTGATTTTTTCCGGCTTTGACGATTTTGAGTACGCCAAGCAGGCCATACAGCGGAACGTATCCGAATATATCCTCAAGCCCATAAATGCGGAGGAGCTAGGGGCGGTCCTCAAAAGACTGAAGGCAGAGCTGGATCGGGAGCGCACGGAGCGCCGGGATATGGAAACGCTGCAAAGCCGCTATGCCCAGAGCCTGCCGGTGCTGCGCGAGCTGTTCTATACGCAGCTGCTGGAGGGGCGCATCCCCCAGGGAACGGAGCGGGAGCAGGCGGCACGGCTGGATATGGATCTTTCGGGGAGCGTGTGGACGGTTGCCCTTGCCCATATGGGGGGGCGCAAGGACGCCATGAGCGCGCTTTCCCTTCGGAAGCTGCTGGAGGAGAATCTTCCCCAGGAAAGCTGCAGGGTATTCCTGTACAACGACGGGATTGCAATCCTTGTGGATCTGACAAAAAACCTTACCATTTACGACCTGATCCGGATACTGGACAGGATATGCACCCTGGCGGAAACCTATCTGAGCCTGATATTGACGGTGGGCGTAGGCGAAACCTGCCGGCAGCTTTCCGGCCTGGCCCGGTCTGCCGCCGAGGCCCGGGCGGCGCTGGAATACCGCTCCATAGTGGGGCGGGGGCAGGTCATATATATCGGGGATCTGGAGCCGGACAGCGGACTGATGCTCTCCTTTGACGAGGCGGACGAGAGGATGCTGACCCTTGCCATCAAGCTGGGGAAGGAGGAGGACGTGCAGAGTGCGGCGGCGGCGCTGGCAAGAAAAATCAGGGAGGCAAATCCTTCCGCCGGGCAGTACAATCTGTTTCTCACGGAGATGGTTACGCACCTGCTGAAGCTGACGCGGCGCTCCGGCGTAGGCGTGGAGGAGGTTTTCGGTGCCGGCTTTTCCTTCCCCATGCAGGCATACCAGCTGCCCACCCTGGCGGAACTGGAGCGCTGGTGTGCGCAGCGGTGCCTGCGCCTTCATATGCTGATCCGCCGCCATCAGACGGATTCAACCAGGCAAACGGTGGAAACGGCCAAGGAGTATATCCGGCAGCATTATGCAGAGTATGATCTGTCGGTGGAAAAGATGGGGGCGTACCTGCACCTGAGCTCCACCTATTTTTCCACGCTGTTCAAGCGGGAAATGGGCACGACCTTTACCGCCTACGTCACCGCTGTGCGAATGGAGGCGGCCGCCCAAGCCATCCGCAGCACGGAGGAAAAAACCTATCTGATAGCCCAGCGGTGCGGCTATGAGGATCCCAATTACTTCAGCTATGTATTTAAGCGGCATTTCGGCATGACGCCGACCAGGTATCGCAACGCGGGCAAGTGACGGCCGAAAAGAGGTGTCCCGGTGGAGCAGAGAGCTTCCGGCTTTATGGCAAAGTGGAAAAAGCTATATCACCGCTCCAGCATTCAGATGATCCTGTCCATCGCCTTTACGGCCGTGGCGGTGATGGGGATGCTGTTTCTGGGGGCGGCTCTGATTTTGCGCTTTTCCTCCGCCACCAAAGAGATGGCGGAGGAGAACAGCCAGCGGCTGCTGGCCCAGGTGAACTTAAATCTGGACGGATATCTGCGCAACATGATGCGGGTATCGGATACGGTATACTACCGGGTCATAAAAAACACGGAGCTGGAGCGGGAGGAAATGGCGCAGGGGCTGAAGGACGCCCTGGAGTTGCTGTATGCCAAGGACAGGGACGTGCTGGTGTCTTTGGCCGTATTTGATGAAGGCGGCGGCCTGATCTGCGCAACGCCCCTGGCGGAGCTGAAAAACAGCGTGACACCCAGCCGGGAGGAATGGTTCAGCGCCGCCGTGGAGCGCATTGAAAACTTACACTTCTCCACCCCCCATGTGCAGAATCTTTTTGAGGATCCGGATTTGCGCTATAAATGGGTGGTTTCCCTTAGCCGCCATGTGGAGCTGACCCGGGGAGGGAACGTGCAAAGCGGCGTGCTGCTGGTGGACATAAACTTCAGCGGCATCGAACAGATATGCAAGGGGGTGTCCTTCTCCAACGGACTGGGATATCTCTATTTGATCGACGGCAGCGGGGAGATCATTTACCACCCCCGCCAGCAGCTTCTCTATGCGGAACTCCAGGAGGAGAACAATCTGGCTGCGGCGGGCTATTCCGACGGGACGCACACGGAGGTATTTCAGTCGCAGCGACGGCAGGTAACGGTAAAGACCGTGGGCTATACGGGCTGGAAGCTGGTGGGAGTGGTTCCGGTGGAAACGTTCCGGGACAACTACAGCCAGACGCTGTTTGCAGTATCCCTGGTGTTTTTCTCCATATTCCTGCTGGTGTTCGTGAACCTGCGGCTTTCGGAATGGATCACCGCCCCCATGAGGCAGCTGGATCTGGCGGTGAAGGAGCAGGAAAAGGGGGCGGAGTCGGTGGACTTTCATGTAAACGGCCCCTACGAGGTGGAGCATCTGAGCCGGTCCGTCCAGTCCATGGTGTCCACCATGCGCCGTCTTATGGAGGATATTCGCCAGCACGAGGAGGAAAAGCGCCGCAGCGAGCTGGACGTGCTGCAATCCCAGATCAACCCCCACTTTCTGTACAATACGCTGGACAGCGTGGTGTGGATGACGGAGAACGGACGCACCCAGGAGGCCATCGTCATGCTGACAGCGCTGGCGCGATTTTTTAGAATTTCCCTCAGCAACGGCAGGAGCATTATTCCCGTTGCGGATGAGCTGGAGCATGCAAGAAACTATCTGACCATCCAGAAGATGCGGTATAAAAACAGATTCTCTGCGGACATTTTTGCGGAGCCGGGCGTGGGAGCCCTGTACACCAGCAAGCTCATTGTCCAGCCAATCCTGGAAAACGCCATCTATCACGGCATGGAGTATGCAGACGGGGAGGGGGAGATCCATATCCGGGCGTTTCGTGCGGGGGAGGATGTGGTCATTGAGGTGGAGGACAACGGGCCTGGCATGCCCGAGGAGGTGGTTGAGCAGCTTTTGAAGCCCAGCCAAGAGGGGGCCGTCCCAAGGGCGAAGGGATCCGGCATCGGCCTGCGCAATGTGCATACGCGTATCCGGCTGACCTTTGGCCCCGCTTACGGCCTGAGCATCCGCAGCGAGCCGGACAGGGGGACGCTGGTGCGCATATGCCTGCCGGCGCTGGAGCAGGAGGAGGCGCAAAAGTATCGAAAGGAGGGAAAGCCTTGAGCCGCAAGGTATGGCTGCAGCTGATACTCCCGCTGATCGGCCTGAGCGTATTATTCTGGATTCTGGCCTTTGTTCCCGGCAAAAAGCAGGGCCGGCCGCCCCTGCTGGAGATATCGGTTATTCTCCGGGATGAGGAGGGCGCCGTTTCCACCATGCGAAAGGGCATGGAGCAGGCGGCGGAGGATCTGAACATAGAGCTGCGCTTTTTGACCCCCGCAACGGACAACAGCGCCGCAGAGCAGGCAATGCTGCTGGAGCGGGAAGCGGAGGGTGGGACATCCGCCATCCTGCTGCTGCCGGCGGACCGGGAGACGCTGGGGGACGCCGTATCTGCGGCGGCGGGAAAGACGACGCTTGTTACGGTAGAAACGGACATGACCGCATGGGGGGCGGCCGCCTCCATCAGCATGGATCACCGAGCGTTGGGGGAGGCGCTGGGCATGGCGGCCCTCAACGGGGTGCCGGTCGGCGGCACGGTGCTGCTGCTGGACAGCCTGCCCGGAGACAACGGGATATGCCAGAGGATGCTTGCGGCCAAGGCCATTCTGGAAAGAGAGGGGCGGCAGGTTCGTATCTGCCGGTGGACCTCGGAGTCGGCGTCTCTTATGAATACTCTGCGCATAGAAAGACCCGGCGCCGTGATAGCCTTTGAAGCGGCAGCGTTGACGCAGATGGCGGAGCTGTCTAAAAACGAGGAGCCCTTCCCGCTGCTTTACGGCTGCGGCTCCACGCCGGGTATTGCAGCCGCCCTGGAGAAGGGCCGCGTGACGGCCATTGCGGCAGTCAACGTGTTTTCCGCCGGATATCTGGCGGTGGCGGCGGCGGCGGAGCTGGTGCGGCAGGGGGACTGGCCGGGGGCCCCGCCCGTGGTGTTTTCCATCGTCTGGCAGGAAACCATGTACCACAGCGACAACCAAAAGCTGCTGTTTCCCGTAACGTAAACAAGAGAGGGAGATAGGACGGTATTATGAAGAGAATCGCTTGCCTGCTTGCGGCACTGTTGCTGCTGCTGCCGCCGCTTGCCTGCCGTGCAGGTCCCGAAGAGGACGAAACGCTCCGGATCGGGGTGGCGCTGTACCAGCAGGAGGACACGTTTATCGGAACCGTGGTCAGGGAATTGCAGCGGGTGGCGCTGGAGAAGGAGCAGGAGCTAAACGTAAAGATTAATTTGTATATTACCGACGGGAAGGAAAGCCAGGCCGTCCAGAACGAGCAGGTGGATCGCTTTTTGCAGCGCAGATACGATGTGATCTGCGTCAATATCGTAGACCGCACGGCGGCAGCCGTCATCATCGACAAGGCCCAGGCAGCGGACGTGCCGGTGATATTCTTCAACCGGGAGCCGGTTGAGGAGGATCTGCACCGCTGGAAGAACGCCTATTATGCGGGGCTCCCCGCAGGAGACGCCGGCATATTGCAGGGAGAGCTGGTGCTGGATGCGTGGCGAACCCGAAGGGAGGAGCTGGATCGCAACGGCGACGGCGTACTGCAATATGTAATGCTGGAGGGCGAGCCGGGGCATCAGGATACCCTCCTGCGCACGGAATGGTGCATCTCCACTCTGACGCAGGCGGGCGTCCCGACGGAAAAGCTGGCCAGCGATGCGGCAGACTGGCAGCGAGGCCAGGCCAGCGTTCGGATGCGTCAGTGGCTCCGGAGCTTTGGTGAGGAGATAGAGGTGGTCTTTGCCAACAACGACGATATGGCGCTGGGGGCCATCGACGCCTATGCGGAGGCAGGAACGGACAAAAACTGCCTGCCGTTCATCGTGGGCGTGGACGCCACGCCGCCGGCCCTGGAGGCGCTGCGGGAGGGAACGCTAAAGGGCACCGTTCGCAACGACGCCGTTGGACTGGCGGAGAGCATCATCGGCCTGGCCCTCTCCCTTTCGGCGGGCAAAACGCCCCTGCAGGAAGTGGAGCTGACGGATGGCAGCTATATATGGCTGCGGTACGAGGCGGTTACGGCAGAGCTTCTGGAGGAGTGAAAGGCGCCGCAGGCGCAGCGGATCGCACAATACAGGACGCAAAAGGGATAAGGAGTTGAGGAGGGGCAGATGATAATACCCACAAAACTGGAGACATACATGCAGCAGGCCGCCTTTGACAAAACGCTCAGCCGCATCTACGGCGCCGGGGGGAAAGAGTCGGCCCGTTCCCGCTGCACGGAGGTGACGGAGGGCTTTTGGCAGACCTTCGGCCGGCCGGCGGAGGCGCTGTTCAGCGCACCGGGCCGCACGGAGATCGGCGGGAACCATACGGATCATCAGCGGGGCTGCGTGCTGGCCGCCGCCATTGATCTGGATATGCTGGCGGCAGCGGCGCCCAATCGGAGCGGGCGCATCCGTGTGCTTTCGCAGGGCTATCCCATGATGGAGGTATCGCTCCGTGCGCTTACCCCGCAAAAGGAGGAGAAGAACACCTCGGCGGCGCTGATTCGGGGCATCGCCGCCCGCATGAACGCCCTGGGCTGTGACATGGGGGACAGGGGGCTGGACGTGTATATGCTCTCCGGCGTCCCCAAGGGGAGCGGCCTAAGCTCCTCCGCCGCCTTTGAGGTGCTGATGGGGACGATGCTCAATCGGCTTTTCTGGCAGGAGCGTTGCGATTCGGCGGAAATCGCCCGGATCGGCCAGTATGCGGAGAATGTATTCTTTGGGAAGCCTTGCGGGCTGATGGATCAGATGGCCGCCTCGGTGGGCGGCGTGGTGTTCATTGATTTTGCGGACAGGGCGCACCCGGTGGTGGAGCGCCTGGATGTGGATCTCCATGCCCATGGGTATGCCCTGTGCATTCTGGACTCCGGCGCCGGGCATGAGGATTTGACCGACTCCTACAGCGCCATCACAGAGGAGCTGCGTGCAGTTTGCGGCGTGTTCGGCAAGGAGGTGCTGCGGGAAGTTCCGGAGGAAGCGTTTCTTGCCCGGCTGCCCAGGGTTAGAAAAGCGGCGGGAGACAGGGCGGTAAACCGGGCGTTCCATGTCTATGGGGAGAACCGACGCGCCCGGGAGGAAAAACAGGCGCTTGCCAGGGGCGATTTTGAAGGGTTTCTTGCACTGGTGCGGGAGTCGGGACGCTCCTCCGCCATGTATCTGCAAAACATCATTCCCGCCGGCGGCGTGGCGGAGCAGGCGCTGATGGTGACAATCGCCCTGTGCGAGCGCATTCTGGAGGGCCGGGGGGCCGTCCGTGTACACGGCGGAGGCTTTGGCGGTACGGCGCAGGCGTTTGTCCCGCTGGACAGGCTGGATGCGTTCCAAAAGGCGGTGGAAGCGGCGCTGGGACAGGGCTGCTGCCACCGGGTGCAAATTCGTCCGGTGGGCGGCGTAAGATTAGGATAGAGAAGCAGGCATGAGGGAGCAAGCCATCAAGGAGCTGGTGTACTATGGGCAGCGGACGGGCCTTATAGAGGCGGGGGATTGTACATGGGCCACAAACGCCCTGCTGGAGGCCCTGCAGCTGGACGCCCGGGAAGAGCCGTAGACGGCGCAGGAGTGACCTTTGGCATATTAAGAACTGCTGGACGATGCGGCCATGCGGGGCCTTATCCGCAGCGACACGGCCAGCCGCGATCTTTTTGATGCGAAGCTGATGGGGATATTGACGCCCCGCCCCCCGGGGTCCGGAGGGCCTTCCACAAAAGGTATGCAAACGATCCGAAGGAGGCAACGGACTGGTTCTAGCGATTCAGTCAGGACGCCGACCACATACGGCGGCGCTGGCGTGCGGAGATACCCTGCAAAACAGCAAGACACTGGAAAAGCACGCAGACTGGGCGGAGGGGCTGAAAAAGCGCTACAGGTTTGCGGCGGGCAACGCAGAGGATACCCTGCGGCGGGAGGTCGGCATGGTGTTTGCCGCAGTGCTGGAGCATGCCGGGAGCTTCAAGTGTACGCCGGAGGGGCGCGGGGCTTTCCTGCGATTTATTCACAGCATAGGATAGAAGGAGGACAGGTGTATGAAAACCATTTTGGTGGCCGGCGGGGCCGGGTATATCGGAAGCCACATGGTGGCCCTGCTGATCAGGAGGGGCTATGAGGTGGTGGTGGCGGACAATTTGTGTACCGGCCACTGGCAGTCCGTCAAAAACGTAAGGAAGCTCTGTGTGGGCGATCTGCGGGACGCCCGCTTCCTCGGCCGGGTATTTACGGAGAATAAGATCGACGGCGTTATCAATTTTGCAGCCTTTTCTTTGGTGGGCCAGAGCGTTGCCGACCCGTTGAAATACTATGCAAACAATGTGGAGGGAGCGGTATCCCTGCTTTCGTCCATGAAGGATCACGGCATAGATAAGATCGTGTTTTCCTCTACGGCAGCCACCTATGGGGAGCCGGAGAAGCAGCCCATAGAGGAGTGCGACCGCACGGAGCCCACCAACCCCTACGGCGCCACGAAGCTGGCCATCGAAAACATGCTGAAGTGGTGCGACGGCGCCTATGGCATCCGCTATGCGGCCCTGCGCTACTTCAACGCCGCCGGTTCCGACACGGAGGCGGGTATCGGCGAGGATCACGAGCCGGAATCCCATCTGATTCCGCTGGTCATGAAAACGGCGCTGGGACAGCGGGGGCATATCGGGATATTCGGGGAGGACTACCCCACGCCGGACGGCACCTGCGTCCGGGACTATATCCATGTAATGGATCTGGCGCAGGCCCATCTGCTGGCCCTGGAATACCTGGCCCGGGGCGGCGGCAGCAATGCTTTCAATTTAGGCAGCGGAACCGGCTACTCCGTGAAGGAGATCATCGACACGGCTCGCCGTGTTACCGGCAGAAAGATCCCCGCCAAAGCGGAGCCCCGCCGCAGCGGCGATCCGTCCGTGCTGATCGCCTCCAATAAAAAAGCCGCCGAGGTGCTGGGCTGGAAGCCCCTCCTTGGATTGGAGCGGATTATATCCGACGCATGGGCGTGGCACAGCGCCCATCCCAACGGCTACGAGGGATAGGGTATGTACCGCCTGAAACCTTTTGGCCAAATGGAGGGCATAGAAGTCCCCCTTATAGAGCTTTCCAGCGACAGATGCATCCTGGAGCTGCTGCCCTACGGTGCGGCGGTCCGAAGGCTCCTCGTGCCGGACAGGGACGGGAATATGACGGATATCTGCTTGGGCTACGATGATTTGGACAGCTATCGGGCGCTGGACGCCTGCTTTGGCGGCACCATCGGACGCTGCGCCAATCGTATCGGAGGGGCGAGCTTCACCATCGACGGCAGGGAGTACCGGGTGACGCCCAATGAGGGAAATAACTGCCTGCACGGCGGGAAGGAGGGCTTCCATAAAAAGCTGTGGGAGTTTGCCTGCCGGGAACATGCAATCACCTTTGCTTATATATCCCCCGACGGCGAGGAGGGCTTTCCCGGAACGGTCCGAGCGGAGGTCACCTATCGCCTGATATGCGACAGGCTCTCCATAGAGTACAGGGCAACGGCGGAAAAGAGTACGGTGGTGAATCTCACCAACCACACCTATTTTAATCTGGGCGGCCACGGCAGCGGATCGGTGGACGGCCATGTGCTGACGGTGAGGGCCGGCCGCTATACCCCAACGGACAGCGGGAACATCCCGACGGGCACGCTGGCGCCGGTTGCAGGGACGCCGCTGGATTTTCGCACCCCGGCCCGGATCGGGAGCTTTCTCCGTGAGGCGTCCTTGAATGGCGGGCGCGGATATGACCATAACTACGCTCTGGATGGAGGGCAGGCGCCGGCAGCGGAGCTGTGGTGCCCCGCCACCGGCATCGGGCTGGAGATGACCACCACCATGGAGGGGATGCAGCTGTATACGGCGGGATCGCTGACGGAGCGCAGCGGAAAGGAGGGAGCGCTTTACGGGCCTTTTTGCGGTGTTTGCCTGGAAACACAGCGTTTCCCGGACGCACTGCACCACGCAGCCTTTCCCTCTCCCCTCCTGCGAGCCGGTGCAGCGTATTGCGAACGGACCTCCTATCGCTTTTTTGCCCGATAAGGCGCAGCAAGAGCTCCGCGAGGCGGGGAAAGGGCGTCCGTATCGGCCGGCGGCGCCGTTGTGGAGGCCACTAAGCAGGCACAAACCCGCCGCCGCCCCGTCCCCGGGGCGGGAATAACAATACATAGCTGTAATGACGCTGTGCAGCGAAACATGCCCGGCAGGAATGCTCATGTACGGTAGAGAAGCAAAGAGCAAAATAATCGACAGAATGCCTCGCTATTCTCAAAAGAGAGGACAGTCCTTCGACTGTCCTCTTTGTGTTTTCAACGCTTGTTACTTCTATGCTTAACAACTGCATTGAAAACAAGTCTGTTTTCAAGGTTACTGATGGACGCTATTTCTCTACGGATAATACAATTGACTTTAAAATCAATGGCCAAGGTGTTCATCTTAGCTTTGAAGATGCAGACATAAATGGGCTGAAGCAATTTGAGAAATTCAATACACCGGAGTATAAAACAGAATGTGGTAGCTTCCGTTTTGAATTCTATATCTTCGATTCTAATGTTGATTCCGAAAACCCATCCAAGTATTTCTTGGATGGCAATGACAAAAAAATAATACGCGGGCATCGGCTGGAACGAGCCGGACAAGCTCCCCGTTTCCCTCGCCACCATCATGAGCAAGGTTATCATGGAGGAGCGGATCGAACCGGATGAGGGGATTTTGCATCATGCGGAGTGCGTTGACCTCATGCCGGCGAATATCGAGCTTTCCGCTATGGAGGTTTCGCTTGTCAACTCCATGAGCCGAGAGATTGTGCTGCGGACTATCTGAAAGAGGTTTAAGGACAAGTACGATTATACAGTCTGCGTTAGAGGACCATCGTTCGTATTGAGACTAGCAAAATAAGCGAGTATCTGCCATGCGGATGCTCGTTTTGTATATATACAGGTTTTTGACTTATCTGATTAAGTTGCGCTCATGATTCGGAATAATCGTTGTTTACATTATTCCGAATTCTGCTATACTGTACTTATAAAACTGAAGGTGAGAATCGACATGGAGTATATGACGGCACAGGAGGCGGCAAAGCTTTGGGGCATATCCGACAGGAGAGTGCGGATTCTCTGCTCGGAAGGAAAGGTAGAGGGAGCCGAAAAGATAGGCAAATCCTACCGTATTCCCGCAGACGCAAAAAAGCCCACTGATGGTCGCGCAAAAGAGAATTACGAACTTCGATACCTCAAATGGGATGATACCGTGATTGGAACAATCAATCCGTTAAATGAGGTCAACTTTACTGCACCTAATTTTAACAATGTCGTATCGCTTTATACGCACGGTACGACCTACTGGTCTGCGGAGCAGTTTACGGAGTTCCTTTCAGAGCGTGTTGTCAGCCGTGACCGCAGGGATATTGAAAGAATCCTGTTCCGTTGTGGACTTTCCCATTATGACGTTCAACAAATTGCGGAAATCACGCATGGCATTCACCCCAAAGACCTGCTATGGATCGCAAATAAAAAGAGCGACACGCTCTCATCGACAATGACCGCTGTGTTCGCTTCCGTCTTTCATCAAAAGATCGACTTGCAGGGCGACAGCCTAGATACGCCAGAGGGCTATAACATCAAACGCTACGGCGTTATGGATGGCAGATACGGTATCTATAAGCAGCGCATCAACCCGCTTGTCACAGATGTGGAATCGGAGATTGCCGTTTATCTTCTCGCAAAACGCTTAGGCGTTCCTTGCTGTCCTGCTGTTCGTGCAGATAAAAATACCGTGTTTTCGGTTTTCCTCTACGACTTCTCAAAGGAGTACGTCGTTCATTTCCGTCGCTTCTTTAACGGAGTGCGCGGAGATAACGAGTATCAGAATTTGATGAATGTACGCCCACAGTATAGGGACGATATCGCCCAAATGATACTCCTTGACTTCATCACGCGGCAGGACGACCGCCATTTATCCAACATTGCAGTTAAGATCAGCGGAAAAGAGGAAAGCTTTTATCCACTGTACGATAATGGGCGGAGCTTATTCTATGAGGATACCGAAGATATGGTGCAAAATGCGGTGAGCGACGTTGCCGGATATGCCACGACCTTTGGATATTCCGGGACATATTGGGATTATGTACAGGAGATGGCGGGGTACAACGGCAATTTCAAGGACTTGATCGACCTTTCGGTTACAAAGGATGAAGTGGCTGCTATTTTAAATGAAGCGGGCTTCAAGGGCTATCGCTTTGACGGTGCGTTAGAGTGGATATGGAAGACAGTTAATATGGTTAGAAAATTGTGCTGATTGGGTGCTAAGCAAAGCATTGAATTGTAACACGAGCAGCCGTATTATGGATGCTCGTTTTTTGTGCGACCGTATCGATATTTAGTCAATGCCTATAAGCATGGACAAGCTAGTATACTATCCGATACTACATCGGATATTTCATCTGAAAATGAACCTGATGAAACGCGTGATATAGAGGCCGATGCTATTGAAGATATTGCAAACGCAATCATCCGAAAAGCCAAAGGGCATGGTTTAGCGAAAATAGTAGATGCCATATAGGAGGCAAAAGGCTTTACAACATGTGTTAGTCCTGCTGGGCCGGATAAGGGCGTTGTGATATTCTTGCTTCATCAGGTGTTCTTGGATTTGGAAACCCAAGGATTTGCGTCCAAGTGAAATCATCGGATACACCTGTTGATAGAACTATCCTTGACCAACTAGGTGGAGGCATGAAAAACTATAAAGCGGATTGCGGGCTTCTGGTATCATGGAGCGGTTTCAGGAGTTCTGTGCTCAATGAAACCGCAAAACAATTCTTTGACATCCGTCTATGGACACATAAAGAGATCATAGAAGAATTCTTATGCCATTATGATGACCTGGATGATGAAATCAAGGAAATGATACCGCTAAAAAGGATATGGGTGGTCAATCCGATTGAAGAATAGCTAAATGAGGGAAAGAGTTTCAGCACTAAAACTCTTTCCCTCTTATTCGCTTTCTATAGCAGCTCTTTTATCACTATTTCCTCCGCCTGTGCCTTTATCGAGTTCATAGCACCTACCCATGTCATTTGATCACGAGCTTTCAGTTCATCCGTGACGCCCTGCGCCTTGGAGATTTGCTTAGTGTATTCCCGAATCCGCTCTTTACATATCTCGTTCTGCTCGGCAAGCCAATCCTCTAAATCGCCCGAGAAAAGCAATTCTGTGTAAAGATTTGGATTGTACTCTTTCATGTACGCCAGCAGCTTTCGCCCGTATCTGCCAATTCTTGCCTCGTTGATTTTTGTTCCGTTCATTTCTTGCGCCTCCTATAATTTGTTATATCAGAAGTGCTGAAATAAACGACAAATCCGAATCCTTCACCTATCGGTGTTGGGTTCGGATTTGCTTTTCTTGAAGCAGGCGGTCATTCCCGGCGTGCAAGGGGACCACGCAACAAACAAACGGCCGGCGGATTCTGAAAGGGAATCCCCGGCCGTTTGTTTCGCTTTGCCGTTATTTGCCCGTCATAATTTCCAGGATGGTCTGATCCGTCTGGCGCATGCCCTGCCTGGCAAGGCGGCCCACATTCGCAATGGTATTTTCCACACCGCTAGCAACGATACCGTCGCCGCTGCGGAACTGTTGATCGTTGCGGTACATATGGTATCCCATTATACCTGCTTCCACAGCCGCTGCAATCTTTGCTGCGCAGGAGGGCTTTGCCCCGTCGCATATGGTGCCGGAAATGATAACAAGCGCGTTTACAATCGTGTGTGCGATTACCTTGTAATCTCCTCCCAGCAGGTACGCTATGCCTGCGCCCGCTCCACAGCCCGCGCTTACCGCGCCGCAGTATGCGGAAAGCTTTCCAATGCCGGTTTTTTGGTGTATCGTAACCAGGTCAGACACCAAAAGCGCCCTGTATAGCTGTTCCTTGGCGGCATGGATACTCTTTGCGTAGCGTATTACGGGCACTGATGCGGTAATTCCTTGATTGCCGCTGCCCGACAGGATCACAACCGGCATTTCGCAGCCGCTCATCCTTGCGTCAGAGGCTGCCGCAGCATAAGCCCTCGCCTCCGTCTTGATGTCGCTTCCAAAATCCGCCAAAAGCGTGCTCCCGATGTTTGCCCCCCAATTCCCCTTCAACCCCTCTTCTGCAATGGCGGAATTGTACTTAATCTGCCTGTCCAGCAACAAGGCAACGCGGTTCGTATCCACCGTGTCGGCAAACTCAACAATATCCTTTACGTTTAAAACATTCCGATCCTGCGAGCTGTCGGCAGCACCTTCGCTTAATGGTAATTGCTTGAGCACTTTGCCATTCTTTATTTCACACACTATGTTTGAATGGCTGTCGGCAATGTGTACCGTCGCGCTGTTGCCCTTTGTTTTGCCCGTAAGCCGTATGTCCAGCATCCTTGGGGTGTTGGAACAGACGATCTGCATGGGAGTGGCCAGCATATAGCCTTTTATCCTCTCGTGCTTGTCCTCCCCAATCGATGCGAGCGCCTGCAGCGCTTTTCCGGCGTCTCCTGCAACGATGCCTGCTGCTACGGCGGCCTTAATTCCCTTGAGTCCTCCGGTATTGGGTATCACAACGCTTTTCACGTTTTTGAGTATGTTTCCGCTTACCTCCGCTAGAACCTCCTCCGGTTCCTCTCCCAGCAGATCTCTGAGCCTCGCCGCGCAATAGGCAATGGCAATTGGCTCCGTACATCCTGTTGCCAGCAGCAGTTCTTCCTTTAGTATTGCGATATACGCGTTTACGGTTGCTTCGCTGAGCATACTGTCCCCTCCATCGTTTATGGCTGCCGCCCGGCTGTAAAGCGTTGCAGCGCCTCTTCCACCGCCGCGGTTGTGCAGAGCCCGGACACACTGTTCCAAAGCTCTTGGCATTCCGTTTTGCTGATTTTGCTCATTGCCGCCTTTTGCTGCAAAATACCGGGGATGCTCACCGAAAGCTCGGTAAGCCCCATGCCGATCCAAAGGGGCGTCAGACGGCTGTCCCCGGCCGCCTCTCCGCACATTCCGCATGGTATGCCATTGCGTGCCGCCGCTGCGCTTGCGCGGGCAATCAGGTGTAGCACCGCTGGATGCATGGTCTGGTACAGCATTGCCACGCTGGCGTTGTTGCGATCTACCGCCAAGGTGTACTGGGTAAGATCATTCGTTCCAATGGAAAAGAAATCCGCGTTTTGTGCCAGGCTTTCCGCCGCAACAGCCGCGGACGGCACCTCAATCATAATTCCAACCGGTATGTTTTCGGCAACTTCACAGCCTTGGGCAAGTAGCTGTTTTTTCGCCTGTTCGATCAGATCTTTCGCCGCAGCAAGCTCCTCCAGGCCGCTTATCATCGGCAGCATAATCCATAGGCTTCCCTTAACGCTTGCTTTGAGCAGCGCTCTGATCTGCTGTAAAAAAAGTTCCTTTCGGTCCAGGCAGATGCGGATGGCACGGTAACCCATGGCGGGATTCTCCTCCTCCGGCAAATGCAGAGATTCGGCTTTTTTGTCCGCGCCAATATCCAGCGTGCGCACAATCACAGGTTTGCCTTCAAGGGCGGCCAGCACCTTTGCATAGCATTCATATTGTTCCTGTTCGGATGGCAGATCTGGACGGTTCATATACAAAAACTCCGTCCGCATCAGTCCAATGCCGTCAGCACCGTTTTCCATTGCACAGCGGGCCTCCGGCACACTTGTGATATTTGCGCAGATATCGATGTGCACCCCGTCCAAAGTTTCGGAAGGGCGTCGCTTATACTGCTGCAGTACCTTTGCTCTTTCGGCTAGTGCTTCTACTTTGCTTGCATACTCCTCTTGCTCCATCTGGCTGGGATTCACGCATACCGTTCCCTCCCTGCCGTCTACCAGCAGCATATCCCCATCGGGTATGTTCTTTATGTCGGCTTCCTGCACACCCACAACGGCAGGAATGCCCAATGAGCGGGCCAGTATCACCACATGCGATGCCCGGCCGCACTTTGCCATAACAATGCCCGCAACATTTTCATTGCCCAGAAGATCCGACGGCAGCACCTCCTGGCCGATCAGAACAGAATGATCATCTGCATCCGTTTTTTCCCCTGTCTCCCCGTTCAGGGAGTGCAGCAGCTGCTTGCGCAGGTCCAAAAAATCCGCCGCCCGTTCTTTCAGGTATTCGTCGTCCATTGCCGCAAACCGCTCCGAAACCTCTTTGCAGCAGGTATCCACCGCGTCGGCAGCCGAATGGAGCTGTTTAATTCGTTCCTGAATGGGCTGTAAAAAGGATTCATCCTCCAGCAGCATTTGATGTACGGCAAATATCTCTGCAACCTCTTCGCCCAGCGTGTCTGCTGCATTTTGATATGACGCCTGTATATTCAAAATCACGTGTTCCAGCGCGCAATTCAATTTTTCCAGCTCTTCGTCCACCTCAGCGGCGGAGATCGTGTGGGAATATGCTTCCTCCATACCGTTTACATTTTTGGCCTTTGCAAGCGTATAGCCTTCCGCAGCGCCGATTCCTTTTATCATCAAAAAGCCTCCTATGCAAGGCATGTCCAGCAGGCATTAAGCCTGCCGGACTGCTTGAATGCTTTGCACATGCAACGTGCAGCATGCGCCCGTGTTATTCCATTAAGTTCTGCTGGAACAAAGCGTTAAGCTGCTCAATTGCCTGTTCCTCATCGTTTCCGTCTGCTACGATCTCCAGGTTGGTATACTGGCCTGCACCAAGCGCCATAACGGTCAATATACTCTTTGCATTTACAAAATCCGCGTCCTGCTCTTTTTTAATCATGATATTGCATTCAAACTTACCTGCTTCTTTCACAAACAGCCGTGCAGGGCGCGCATGCAATCCTGTTTTGTTTGGTACGGTCACATACAATTGTTTCATATTTTCTAATTGATTTTTTCTCTCCGGTATTATTCGGCAGCCACAGGCTCTGCGGGGATGCGTTTGCGCAAAACAAGCAGCAGCAGTGCGCCAACCACAGAACCTGCAACAATGCTAATCAGGAATCCCACAGGGTTGCTCATCAGAGGCGTTACAAACAGGCCGCCATTGGTGGCATAGCTGATTACGCCAAATCCGCCCATGCAAATCGCGCCGGTAACAGCAGTAGCAACGATCGTAGCAGGCATATAGCGCAGCGGGTTCGCGGCAGCGTATGGAATGCAGAACTCAGAGATCATGCAGCAGCCGCCCGCAAGCAATCCGGGAAGGCCTGCCCGCTGTACCGGAGTGAAACGATCCTTTCCGATCATAATCGCAATCGCAGTTACAAACTGGGGAGTACACGCGGTTGCAATCTTAACCGCCATAGGCATCCAATTGCCCGCGTCTGCGGCGGCAAGGCAATATACGCCAATGCACTTACTCACCGGTCCGCCAAAGTCAAACTGGCATACCATGCCCACAATCGCGCCCATCACCCATGGGCTCAAGCCCTGCAAGCTGTTGAGGAAATTGGTAACGGTGGTATTCAGCCAGGTAGCAGGAATACCGAGGATATACTTCATAGCCAGCCAAGTGATAAAACCGCTGATGAGCGGAATAATCAAGACGGACAGAATCGCGCTGAAGTTGCGGGGGAGCTTAATCTGCTTGAGCCAGTATACAAGGTATCCCGCAAAGATAGCGCCTGCCATTGCACCCAAGAAGCCGCTGCCCTGGGCCTTTGCTACAATACCAGCCACCATACCGGCAGCAATGGCGGGGCGGTCTGCAATGCCAAAGGCGATAAACCCACCCAATACCGGCAGCATCAGGGCCATGCATTCCTTACCAAAAACATTCATGTCCGTGGCGAACCCGGCTCCCTTGGCAACATCCGTGCCGCCAATAAGCATGCTGATACCAACCAGCATACCGCCGATGGCAACGATCGGAATCATGTAGGAGATACCCATCATAACCGAATTGTAAATATCGTGGCCAATCTTTTTCCAATCGACTTTCATAAATTTCTCCTTACGTAATCTTTACTTAATAAAACCCTTCTCTTTTAGAACATCCAGTACCATATTGGGGTTGGAAAGCAACTTGTTGGGTGCAACAAACACGGTCTTGCTTTCATAGCCCTCAAATCGTTCCAGGTTACGCAGAGCTATCATATTGCAAAAGATAATAACATCCGCATCGGCAATATCCTGAGGCTTCAAAACGTTTTCCGGGCCCATCGCCCCCTGCGTTTCAATCTTGCAGGAAAAGCCGTTCTTTTTGAGCACCTTTTCCAATGCCTCCGCCGCCATATACGTGTGGGCAATCCCACCGGCGCATGCCGTAACTGCTACAATTTTCATTTCGTTTTCCCTCTCTTCAACAGATCTGTTTTTGCGATATTGATCGATGAATTCTAATTTTGTTTTTTTTGCATTATCTCCCCCCCAACGTCAAGAATCTCCTGCGCATCATTGGAGCATTCGATCGCTTGACGGAAGTTTTCATTCATCAATAGCCTGGCCAGACTTGATAGAATCTTTAAATATTTGGCATCGTCGGATTGGTCGGTTATGGCAAGCATCATAATGATGCTCACCTCGCCTGCTTCTCCGCATGATTCATACATAAATGGTTTGCACCGGCAAAGCGCCGCCGAATTATGCTTTACAGCACTGCCCTTTCCATGGGGCACGGCAAGCATATCTCCCATATAAGTGGGCCCCAGCGCTTCGCGCTGCTCGAGCAGCTGAATATAGCCATCCATGTCTGTAATGCAATCCGCATCGTAAAGCAGGCGGGCCATATGCATAAATGCTTCGTTGCGATCTTTAAAGGCTGGGTTGCTCAGATCAATGGTCTTTGTACTTAAAACATCCTTCAGTTCCATATAAAACTCCTAATCATTCTTTAAAATACTCATTAGTTCATCGGTTCCGGCCGCTGCGCGAAGGGAAGCAAGGACCGCTGGGTTGTTGATAAACCCATAAACCCAACTGGCATTTTGTCGGATCAATTCGCCCTGATCCACTCCAAGGGCAAGGAAAAACACAAGGTCTACCATCGCGCCGTTGCTCCATACCACCGGCGACTCCAGTTTCATCAGGTATACTGCTGATTCCTTCACATACTGGGGCGAACTGTGGGGAATTGCCACGCCGTTTTCCAGCGCAGAGGGCTGCGTTGCTTCCTTGCAGACCACATCCGCTTCATACCCCTGGTAGGCATAGCCCATGCGGCGAAGCAATGCACATCCGGCTTTCAGCACTTGTTTTACATCGCCGCAGCTTTTCACATTAGCAATGATGTACGGCCGCTGTGCCGTATGATCGTTCGCCATGCTCTGGCTCCCGTTTTTCATTTTATACAGCTCCAACTTGATGGTCTGCGCGTCCTTCGCTTGAAACCGGGAGGATACAACCACTTGGTGTGAAACCGGCACGCCTACCTGTAACGGGAATGTGCTGCACACCAGTATGTTCTGGTCGGACAAAAACTGTTTCTCCTCTTTGTTGTTCAGCCTTGCGCTTTGTATCAACTTTAAAAACTGCAGTTCCGGCACGGATGAACGGATCAAGTTCATCTGCTGTAATGCAATCGGGTACTCCTCTCGGGTGATATATACGGCGTTTACGCTGCTGGGCGTGCTGTTCATCGCATTGTCCAAACAGATTGCAATATGGAACAGGTCGGCATTATCCACATCAAAGCCCAACAGATTCTCCACCACGTTATGAGATGACAAGCAGGCTACCAGCACATCGTTGTTTTTTGTTGCCGCAGGGGCTGGCTGCGTTGCAAACCATTCCAGGCCGCAGCTGTTTTTAATCTTCATTCGTTCAATGCAGAATGCCAGCAGTTCTGCCGTGCTCTCCTGATCGAACTGATACTTGAGCAGTTCGCTGAAATATTGAAGCAGCGCATGGGCGCTTTCCAGCGTATTTTTATCCATCCGGGCCGTTTTTTCCAGAATATCCTCCACGCTGTCCTGCCTAGCGTTGGCCTGCATGCAAAGGCAGAGATAGAAAACCTCGTCTTCGCTTATGTATCCCCCGGCCTTGCGAAGAAGGTATGCCGCCATTTCCTTTGCCACAGCGTATTCGCGCAGTTCTCGGATGGCTTTTTTGTCTTTGCCTTTGCCTTCCGCTAATTGCGGCATGTGTTCCGGGCGCAATATCGCAAGGGAAATATACTCCAGGATGTTGATCCAAGAGCTCTCCGTAAAGGAAACGTTCAGTTTTTTTCTGCCAGCGCAATGCAGTCCACGATTGTGGCGGCAGCGATGTTGGGAAATACCCGTAAATAAATCTTTGCAAAATCCGCGCCAACATATCGCAGCAGCTTTTTATACGCCTCCATCTGCTCCATCTGTGCGGATATGGTAATATATTCTGCGTTGTTTTTCCGGAAGGAAAGGTAGGAATAGCGAATTGCAAGCTCGCGTCCAGAAAAAACAACGCCCGCATTGCGTTTCACCTCCAGGCTCACCTGATATCTGTGGATATAGGCATTGATCATCTGGATATCCCTAAGGATACAGTTTCGGCTCACGTTCAGCTTTGCTGCCAATGCCGGCAGGGTTATGGTCCCATCGGAAAGAAATACCGCGTCCATAATAGCCAGCAGGCGCATTTGCTGCATGCTTTGTCCATTGCCACAAATGCCAAGCCGTTCCCGTAAAGCATCCGCTTCTTCCGCAGAAATATCCAGGTAATAGCCCGTTCCGCGTTTACTTATCAAATCATATCCGTATTCGGCCAGCATCGTCTTTGCATTGTGCAGATCATTTGTTATTGTCCTTGGAGAAACCTGAACAAGCTGTGCCAGCTGCATCCCTGTCAGGGGCTCGTCTGCCTCCAGCAGCAGATTAATCACTTCCGCTATCCGTTCCTGCATTGCCAGCGTCTCTCCTTTCCTAAAACTCCTATTGCTGATCTGTTCTTGTCAGCCCAAAGGATCCATCGTCTGATAATCCGTAAGGTCTGTGCGCATTGGCGTTATTGTAACGTACCCCTTTTCTGCCCACGTCCTGTCGCAATCCGCCTCGTTTTCACCAATCGCTTCGCTTGCTGGCCTCCAGTAGTATTCGCGGCCCCTGGGGTCTTTGCGTTTTTCCATGGATCCGATGGTATTGCCGCAGGAGCTTGGGGAAAGTGGGGTGTATTTTATGTTCTTCGCCTCAGGCGGTACATTTATATTATATAATTTTGCATTCTGCAACAGCAACTCGGACAGAAGCCTCTTGGCCACATTGGCAGAAAGCTCCAGGTTTTCCACATTCCCGCTTCCAGCTGATATAGCAATGGATGGGATTCCCAGCAGCGCTCCTTCCATTGCCGCGGATACTGTGCCGGAGTAAAAGATATCATTTCCGAGATTATAGCCGTGGTTTATTCCGGAAAGAATCACATCCGGCTCCAATTTCAATGCTTTGCAGGCTATGGTCACGCAATCGGCTGGCGTGCCGTCTACTTTGTATCCCCTGATGGTTTCATTCCAGCCCAGGTTTACCGGCTCTACCGTCAACGGTCGCTTTACCGTTATGGAATGCCCCGCGCCGCTTTGCTCGCCTTCGGGGGCAACGATGGTTACTTCATGTTCCCTGCTCAACGCCGACGCCAGGATCCGGATTCCTTGCGCACATATCCCATCATCATTGGTAAGCAATATTTTCATAAGATAGTTCTCCAGAGTGTACTGCCGATCAAACGATGCATCCGCAGCCATATAACGCAATGATTTTTACCTGCAAGGTTTGTTTGCGCAGGTGTATGCTGCTTGATTTTATAAAATCATACCCAATTCCCATGGATATGTGAACACGATAAAAGCGCAAAACTGCTGTAACGTTCCGGCAAAAAGTGGCGATATTAAATTGGCGTTCGCCTTTTTGCAACATTATACTTGACTCAAAATAAATCATTTGGAGGCACATATGCTTATCACAATGGGCGATATGCTTCGCGAAGCAAGAAGCAAAAACTATGCGGTAGCAGCACCAAATGTATGGAATGAAGGTTCCGTACGCGCATCGATTCAAGCGGCAGAAAATTGTAAAAGTCCCGTCATTTTGAATTTCTTCTTCCAAAAAAACGATCCCAAACCCATGCAGACAATGCAGGATCAAATGAAATTCTCTGCTGAATGGGCAAAAAGGGCAGCGGTTCCCGTCGCCATCAACCTTGACCACGGCGCGAAGTTTGAACATGCTATGTGGGCCATCTGCGGAGGAGCGACTTCTGTTATGGTCGACCGGAGCACCCTTCCTTATGAAGAAAACGTCGCAGAAGTTCTTGAACTTACCCGCATCGCGCATTCGGTAAATGTAAGCGTTGAGGCTGAACTCGGCCACGTTGGTCAGGGTTCAAACTACGAGCACGATGGAAAATCCCTGCTCACCGAGCCGGAAGAAGCAGCCCGCTTCATCAGCGATACCGGCGTGGACTGTCTTGCCGTTGCAATCGGCACCGCCCATGGTCCTTATTCCGGCGTTCCTCATATCGACTTTGAGCGTCTGGAAGAGATCCGGCAGGCAACGGACGTACCCCTGGTTCTGCACGGCGGCTCCGGTACCGGCGATGAAAATCTTGCAAAAGCAACAAAAAGCGGTATAAACAAGGTAAACCTCTTTACCGACCTGGTGGTAGCCGGCACCGAAAAGCTCAAGGCGGAAGGCTTTACCTCCTACCGCATCCAGAATCTTGAAAACATTATGTTCGACGGTTTCCGGGAAAAACTCGAGTATTACATGAACCTCTTTGGCAGCGCAAATCAAGGTTAACAAACGCCCGGCAAAATAAAAAAACAAGGCGGTAACTCTCAATACCGCCTTGTGTATCCATTTCCCACAGATTGTTTTATGAGGTGGCCCATGAAAAAAATAATAAACGATCCCAAACAGGTTGTTTCACAAATGCTGCAAGGTATTGCCAAATCAAATCCCGATGTAATTCTGCTGGATGAGGCCCATGTGATCGCCCGCCGCAGCAAAGCCCCCAAAGTGGGCCTGGTTTCGGGCGGCGGCTCCGGCCATGAGCCTGCCCACGCGGGCTATGTGGGAAAGGGAATGCTGGATGCGGCGGTTGCAGGGAACGTATTTTCCTCCCCCGACCCGGAACGCGTACTCAGCGGGATCATGGAGGCGGATACCGGCAAGGGCGTTCTGCTGGTCATCAAAAACTATTCCGGCGACGTCATGAACTTCACGATGGCTGCGGAGCTGGCCGAAGCGGAAGGTCACAGCGTGGAATACGTTGTGGTAAAAGACGATGTTGCCGTTCCCGACAGCACCTATTCCACCGGCCGCAGGGGGATTGCCGGCACGGTATTTGTTCACAAGATTGCCGGTGCCATGGCGGAAAGAGGCGCTTCCCTTGCACAGGTAAAGCGAGTGGCCGCAAAATGCATCGCCAACGTCCGTTCCATCGGCATGGCGCTGGATGCCTGTACCCTTCCTGAGGTTGGCCGCCCGGGCTTTCAACTTGGGGAGGATGAAATGGAGCTGGGTATGGGGATCCACGGCGAACCGGGAATCTATCGTCAAAAGCTCATAACGGCTCACGAGCTCGCCCAAACCATGACCAAAATGCTCTTTGACGACCTCAGCTACCAAAACAGCGAAGTTGCCGTTATGGTCAACGGTCTGGGTTCCACCCCTCTGATGGAGCTGTATCTTCTTTACAACGAAGTGGATGCCATTCTCAAAACTCATGGTATCACCGTACACAAAGCGTTGGTTGGCAATTACATGACTGCGATCGATATGAGCGGCTGTTCTATCACCCTTCTAAGGCTTGACGACGAACTCAAGCAGCTGCTGAACGACCCGTGTGATACACCCATCTGGAGGCAATAGAGCATCATGAATCTTACCGCAAAAGAATACTGCGCATACATTCAAAAAGCCGCTGAGGCCATCGCGTCCCAGGGAGACTATGTTACCCAGCTGGACCTTGCCATCGGCGACGGCGATCACTGGGTCAATATCAACGCTGGTTTTCAAGCGCTTTGTGCCATGCGTCCGGAACTGGAAACGCTTTGCATCAGCGATTGTTTCAAAAAAATCGGTATGACGCTCATGAGTAAAATGGGCGGATCCTCCGGCGTGCTTTATGGCAGCGGATACCTTGCTGCCGCAAAAGCCATCAGCGGCAAAAGCTGCATCACATTGGACGAGCTTTTTTGTGCCATGAGCGCCATGCGCAGCTCCATGATGCAGCGGGGCAATGCACAGCCGGGCATGAAGACCATGCTGGATTCCCTGGATCCTGCCATAACCGCTTACGAGCGGGAAAAAAATGCCCGCCAGTCTCAGGCGGAGCTTCTTGCCAAAGTGCAGCAAGCCGCCTTGCAGGGCGCACAGGCTACAAAGAATATGCCCGCTGTAAAGGGTAGAGCGTCCTACCGCATTGATCAGGGCGTTGGTTACATTGATCCCGGCGCCGTCACCATGTCAATACAGATTCAAGCACTTTGTGAGTACCTGACAACATTGCAATAGGAGGTTCGTGATGGAAAACGAAGTAAAAGCAACCCCAAATGAAGTTGAAATCCTCAAGCAAGCGATTGAGCATCGGGCAACCTGGTTTGCGCTGCTGATTGAGGAAGCGGAAAAGCGCGGACTGGATACCACTTTCGCCCGTGAGGCCATCCGGCGGTGCGGCATGTTTCATGGCATGAACAAATTCCCCCGTACCGATGATCTGGCCGTATTTGAAAAAACCTTCGTCACCCCCCTTCTGAAAGAAGCGTTTCAAATGGAACCCCAGCTTACGGAAAATACCCTTCATGTTTCCTTCCATTACTGCCCGTTGGTAGCGGCATGGAAAAAGCTTGGCATCCCGGAAGATAAGCTGCCTCTTCTTTGCGACATCGCCATGGACGGGGACAGGGGCGTAGCCTCAACTTACAAAAACATGAAATTTACCCTTGGTCAAACCATCGCCCAGGGCTGTCCCACCTGCGAAGTACACTTTGAGCTGCTTTCCAAAGGAGAATAAGCCGTGAACATCACTGATACAAAGACATTAAATAACGGCGTAGAAATGCCAATCTTTGGTTTGGGCGTTTTCCTTTCCCAAGCCGGTGACGAAACCACCAACGCCGTTGCCTGCGCTCTTAGCCAGGGCTATCGTCTCATCGATACCGCCACCGCTTACCAAAACGAAGAATTCGTAGGCGAAGGCATAAAAAAAAGCGGCGTTCCCCGCAGCCAAATTTTTATCACAACCAAACTGGGGCGCATTGCGCAGCGTGAGGACAGACAGGAAGAACTGTTCGAAGAAAGCCTCAAAAAGCTGGGTACGGATTATATCGACCTATATCTGATCCATTGGCCCATTCAGGAGAAATATGTTCCTTCCTGGAAAATAATGGAAAAATGGTATCGGGACGGCCGCATTCGGGCCATTGGCGTAAGCAACTTTCATAAGCAGCATCTTGAAGATATCTCCGCCTGTTCCTCCATCGTGCCTGCCGTAAATCAAGTAGAACTGCATCCCCTGCTTTCCCAGCAGCAACTGCGTGCTTATTGCGGTGAGAAGGGCATTGCTGTTCAGGCATGGAGTCCCTTAGGCGGCAACGGTACCAGCCTGATCCATGATCCGCGCATCTTGAAAATTGCCCAGAATCACGGCAAATCCGGCGCACAGGTCATCATTCGCTGGGACATTCAGTCGGGCATCCTTACCATTCCCAAGTCCATCCATGCACAGCGCATCCGTGAAAACGCACAGGTGTTCGATTTTGAGCTTTCCTCCGAAGAAATGCGCATCATCGACAGCATGAACCAAAACCTCAGGAACGGGCCGGACCCTGACGTACCGGCATATTAATAAACTATATTTGGGAGGAAAACAAATCATGGCAACCGTAATCGCAGTAACTTCACTCCAATTTACCCAAGAGCAGAAAAAACAGTTTATCGACAAAACGGTGGACGCCGTATGCGACTCTTTGAATCTTTCCCGCAAGTTCCGCTCCATCATGCTCATTCCCCTGGAAGAGAACTGCTATTGTGAAAATGTAGCGGGTCAAATCACCTTCTTTGTGTATTCAGCCCCCAATAAAACCGTGGAACAAAAGCGCGAGCTTGTAAAACAGTTAAATCAGGTCATGCTGGATATCGTAGGCTATCAGGGCGAAATGAAGGTCGTGGTTATTATCAAGGAACATACCAGTGAAAACTGCGGCGTGGACGGCGTACTCCGAATCGACGCTTAAACAGCACCATGGATAAAACAGCAGAACTGCTTGAGTCCGTAAAGCCGTTGTTAATCCAGTGGCGTCGGCAGCTCCACCAAATGGCGGAGCTGTCGGGCTGCGAAACCGAAACAGCGGCATTTGTTGCGTCCGAGTTAAATAAAATGCCCGGCATGCGGCTTACATTCCCCTGCAAAACAGGTGTTGTGGGCATATTGGAACCTGGATGCGGCACATTCTCCCCAGCCTTCCGGGCAGATTTGGACGCGCTCCCCATCAGCGAGGAGACCGGCCTTCCCTTCTCTTCAAAAAACAAAGGCGTTATGCACGCCTGCGGTCATGACGGAAACGCCGCCATGTTGCTTGGCGCCGCGTGGGTGCTTTCCCGCTCAGCGCTTCCAAACTGCCGCCAAATACGTTTCCTGTTCGAGCCCGGCGAAGAAACCCCTCCTGGATTTTCTTCCGCTATTGTAGCCAATGGGGCTGTGGACGGCATGGATGAGCTTTACGCCGTACACGTTGACGCTTTTACCCCGGTAAACAGCATCCGGTTTTGCCCGGGATATGCCATGGCCGCCAGCGCGCGGTTTGATATCTGCATCCTCGGCAACGGCGGCCATGCCGCCTTTCCCCATCAGTGCTCCGATATTGTATACGCCTCATCCGAGCTGGTGTGCAAGCTGCAGGGCATTCCTTCCCGCATGATCGATCCCGTACAGCCCTGTGTTATTACCGTTACTTCCATAAAAAGCGATCCGGTGGATACCTTCAATGTAGTCCCATCTTCCATGCATTTAAAAGGAACCATTCGGTGTCTGCAAGACGCGCTTCTAGATACGGTTATTCCCATGGTGGAAAAAATGGCTGCCGCAACCGCACAGGCTTATGGGGCAAAAAGCACGTTTTGTTATGAGAAGGGCTATGCAAGCGTATACAACGATCCCCGTCTTTGTGCAAAAGCGCAAAAAACCACGGCAGCGTTGTTTGGAGAGAGTGCAGCCATCACTGAAAGCCCCGTCATGGGCGGCGAAGCCTTTTCCGTCTACGGCAAATATCTCCCCTCCTGTTATATGAAGGTAGGTACCATGGTAGAAACAGGCACGCCTTATCCCCACCATCACTGTAAATTTGATATCAACGAAAGCGGGCTCTGGGCTGGAACCGCTCTAATGGTCCGCCTTGCCAAAGAGCAATAACGGTAAAAAAGGAGAATCCCATGAAAAAGATGAATATTGGAACATCCGGCATTGAGGCTTCCGTGATAACCTTGGGTGCTATGCCCATGGGCGGCGGCACTTGGTGGCAGAACTCAGAAGATGCCGAATCCATACGCACCATCCATCTGGCCTATGATCAGGGCATCAACCTGATTGATACCGCACCGGTCTATGGCTTTGGCCACAGCGAAGAGGTGGTGGGCAAGGCGATCAAAGGCAGGAGAAGCGATTTTATCATCTCCACCAAATGTGGGCTTTGGTGGGAAGATGACGAGGGCAGCTTCCGTTTTGAAAAAGACGGCCATAAGGTAAAACGCAATGTCTCCCGGCGTGTGATCGAGCGCGAAATCGACCGGAGCCTAACGCTTTTGGGCACGGACTATATCGATATCTATTACCCCCACAACCCTGCCTGTCCACCCTTCCTTACCCCCGTTGAAGAAACCATGGATACCCTGCTTGGGCTAAAAAAGGCAGGAAAAATCCGCTGCATTGGTCTTTCCAATGCCACGGTGGATGAGCTGCGCGAATATATGTCCTACGGCAGGGTGGATATTCTTCAGCGCAGGTATAATATACTCGACTGTATGGCGGAAGATACCTTCTTTGATCTTATTCAGGAAAACAATATGTCCTTCCATGCATATCTGCCCCTTGAACGAGGTCTGTTGACCGGTTCCGTCACCATGGATACCGCATGCGCCGCAGGGGACGCCCGCGACGAGGAAGCCTGGTGGAAACAAGAAAGGCGCGCTGCCGTATTGGCTTTTGTCGATTCCCTGAAGGAAATCGCCCAGCGCTACCATTGCAGCTTAAGTCAGCTTTCCATCGCTTACCTGCTTAACCGTGCCCCATTTGTCAACGTGATATGCGGGATGCGTAAGACCAAACATGTCTGCGAAAATGCCGAGGCGGCAAACCTTGTTGTTTCCCAAGAGGATCTTCAGCTGATTCGGTTCATGTCAGACCGTCTCCGCTGCGCCGTCAATCTTTGACGAATGCGGCTCAAACAGCCCGAGCGGATTGCAAGCAGCCAGCGCCGAAATAGCGCTGGCTTTCCCTTCATCCAGGCAGCGTGCATGCCATTCTGCTTTTACAGGAAATTGAATAGCACATGCGGATTCTATGATGTATAATGATCTGGAAAAAGATGCAGGAGGCATTTACTTGAAACAGCTGCTTCAAAAAAAGGGTTCATCTGCGACATGGATGGCGTAATCTACCATGGAAACCGCCTGTTGCCAGGGGTGCCGGAATTTTTAGATTGGTTGAAAAACACTGGGAAGAACTACCTCTTTCTAACCAATTCCGGGCAATCCACGCCCAAAGAGCTCCAGCAGAAACTGGGGCGGATGGGGCTTGAGGGGGACGAATCGCATTTTTATACCAGCGCCCTGGCTACGGCGCATTTCCTGAACAGCCAGGCTCCGGGCTGCAGCGCCTATGTGATGGGCGAACACGGAATACAGGTTGCCCTTCACGATGTGGGCATTACATGCAACGATGTCAATCCCGACTATGTGGTGGTGGGCGAGGCAAGCGGATATAACCTTGAAATGGTAACAAAAGCCATTCGCTTGGTCAACGGCGGCGCAAAGCTCATCGGCACAAACTATGACCTGACCGGGCCCACAGAATCCGGAATTGCTCCGGCCTGCCGTGCACTGCTTGCCCCCATTGAGCTTGTCACCGGGAAGCAAGCCTACTATGTGGGCAAGCCCAATCCTCTGATGATGCGCACAGGGCTAAAGCTGCTGGGCGTGCATTCCGAGGAAGCGGCTATCATCGGGGACCGGATGGATACAGACATCATCGCCGGCATTGAATCCGGCCTGGATACGGTGCTGGTGCTCTCCGGTGTAACCTTCCGGGAGGACTGTTTAAAGTTCCCCTACCGGCCCCGTCTGATTCTTAACGGCGTGGGCGATATTCCCGCCGCAGAACAATAAAATACTGATTTCTCAAGCCCTGTTCATAACAGGATACCCCTAGTTATTCACCGGGGGACATAAGATCCGCGATGGTAATGCTGTCAAAAAACTCATTGGTTAGCCGGTCGTATCTTTCCCACATGGGCAGCGTCCGGCATTGGGCCGCCCGGGCGCAAGGCGACGCGGTGCACTCTAAGCACGCCACCGGCGCCAGGCTTCCCTCCGTAAGGCGCAGCAGCTCTCCCACCGTGTATTGAGTAGGAGTGCGGTTCAGCCGGTAACCGCCGCCCTTTCCGGGCATTGCGTCCACCAGCTTGGCCTTGATCAGCAGCGGCAGAATCCGTTCCAGATATTTCAGGGAAATCCCCTGGCGCTCTGCCACTTCCTTCATGGGGATAAATTCGCCTGTCTGGTGCTCGGCAAGATCGATCAAAACCCGTAGCGCATATCGTCCGCGTGTTGAAATCATGGTTTGCTTTCTCCCTTCAGCCTCCAGCGTCTTACTGCTCCGCTCGTTGGAAACAAACGGAACCGCTTTTATCTTACCGCATGCCTGGCTGTCAGGCAACCAGGCAATGCTCCCGGCGTTTTCTGTTCGTAACAGCGAGAGGCGGAGGCTTTTGCCTCCGTCTCCCACAGATGCTGTTCATTGCTCAAACAGCGGTGTGGACAAGTATCGATCCCCCGTATCCGGGAGCAGCGCTACAATCGTTTTTCCCGCATTCTCAGGGCGCTTTGCCAATTGGACCGCCGCTCACGCGGCCGCGCCGGAGGAAATACCCACCAACACGCCCTCCTTTCTTCCAATGAGCCTTGCTGTCGCAAAAGCGTCCTCGTTCTCTACGGGGATAATTTCGTCGTAAACCTTTGTGTTGAGTACCTCGGGAACAAACCCCGCGCCAGTGCCCTGTATTTTATGCGCGCCTGCCACGCCGGTAGATAACACCGCGGAAGCCGCCGGCTCTACAGCAACAACCTTGACCTTGGGATTCTTGGATTTTAGGTACTCTCCCACGCCGGTAATGGTGCCGCCAGTCCCAACACCCGCCACAAAAATATCCACCTTACCATCGGTGTCCCGGTCGATCTCCGGGCCGGTGGCAGCTTTGTGAACCTGCGGGTTTGCCGGGTTCACAAACTGACCGGGAATAAAACTGCCAGGAATTTCCTTTGCCAGTTCATCCACTCTGGCAATGGCCCCCTTCATTCCCTTTGCGCCCTCGGTCAGCACCAGTTCTGCCCCATAGGCCTTCATCAGTTGTCGCCGCTCCACGGACATGGTTTCCGGCATCACAATGATAATGCGGTAGCCTCTCGCCGCCGCCACCGACGCAAGGCCAATGCCGGTATTGCCGGAGGTAGGTTCAATGATCACGGAGCCTTCCTTCAGGAGTCCTTTTTTCTCGGCGTCATCAATCATTGCCTGGGCGATTCTGTCCTTTACGGAACCTGCCGGATTCAAGTATTCCAGCTTGGCAAGCACCTTTGCTTTCAGGTCAAATTCCTTTTCAATGCGTGTCAGTTCCAACAACGGGGTGCCGCCGATCAACTGGTCGGCAGAGGTATAGATCTTAGATATCTTTCAATCTCCTTCTCTATGTAATGCTTCGCCGTTATTCCGCCGCGGCTTCAAAGGCAGCATCCAATGCGGCGACCAGGTCGTTTACATTTTCTACACCAATGGACAGACGGATGGTGTTGGGCTTGATGCCCTGATCCAGCAGCTCCGCTTCGGTCAGCTGGGAATGAGTGGTGCTGGCCGGGTGGATCACCAGGGATTTCACATCCGCCACATTGGCAAGCAGGGAAAAAATGGCCAGGTTGTCAATAAATTTCTGCGCTGTCTTATCGTCCCCTTTGATTTCAAAGGTGAAGATAGAACCCCCGCCGTTGGGCAGGTACTTCTTGTATAACTCGTGGCTAGGCTCCGTGGGCAGCGATGGGTGATGCACCGCTTCCACCTGAGGATGGCGGTGCAGGTACTCCACAATTTTCAGTGCATTGGAAACATGGCGTTCCACCCGAAGGGATAGTGTCTCCAACCCCTGCAGGAACAGGAACGCATGGAACGGGGACAGCGTAGCGCCGGTATCCCGCAGCAGGATGGCGCGGATATAAGTAACAAACGTCGCAGGGCCAGCCGCGTCGGCAAAGGAAATGCCATGATAACTGGGGTTTGCTTCCGAAATCCACGGGTACTTGCCGGAGCCCTTCCAGTCAAATCTGCCGCTGTCCACAATCACGCCGCCAATGGCTGTCCCGTGCCCGCCGATGAACTTGGTTGCGGAGTGAACCACAATATCCGCGCCGTACTCGATCGGGCGAACCAGATAGGGCGTGGCAAAGGTGGAATCCACCACCAGCGGAATAGAATGGGCATGGGCAACGGCAGCAACCTTTTCGATATCGATCAGGTTGGAATTGGGATTGCCCAAGGTCTCAATGAAGATGGCCTTGGTGTTTTCCTGAATCGCTGCCTCAAAGGAACCGTCGATATCCGGATCCACAAAAGTTGCGGTGATTCCGGAGGAAAGAGGCAGCGTGTGTGCTAAGAGATTATACGTGCCGCCATAAATGGTTTTGGAAGCCACAATGTGCTCGCCGCTTTTGGCAAGTGCGGAAATGGTATCGTGAATGGCGGCGGCGCCAGAAGCGGTTGCCAGCGCTGCAACGCCGCCTTCCAGCGATGCAATTCGCCGCTCGAACACATCCTGCGTAGGATTGGTCAAGCGCCCATAGATATTGCCCGCATCCCGAAGGCCAAACCGGTCCGCAGCGTGCTGGCTGTCGTGGAATACATACGAAGCGCTTGCATAGATGGGAACGGCCCGTGCATCGGTGGCGGGATCCGCCTGCTCCTGGCCAATATGTAATTGTCTGGTTTCAAAGCTCCAATTTTTAGAATCCTGAATATTTGCTGACATTTTCTTATCCTCCTGTAGTCGTTGATGATATGTGCAGGTTCATTTTTTTGTGCAGAGTCGTGTCTATCCAGTGGCTCGCGGCTCAATGCCTCCGATAACACAATGCATGGCATAATTCTGTGTTGTCCCCTATCGTGTTTGTTCACAGCGGCGCGTTTTTTCGCGATCTTTATCCCTTGGATTTGGGCTCGGCATAAAAAAAACGGAAGGCTCTTCCTGCTCTCCGGTAAAAACACCAAGCATCGTTTGGGGATGTTCTATCCCATCAAACGATTTCTGGAGAACATGGCAAAAACCCGTGTCGCGAAACATGCGCACCTACAACATATGTGCATGTTCTCCCTTCCCAAACGTTTCTCTTGCATTTTCATGATCTCCTTTCTTATTAATTACCAATCTTCCTAGTAGGTTGATATGATTATAATTTGTTTGTTCATTCTTGTCAATCTGATTTTGAAAAAAAGGAATCCCATCTTTCGGCATAACGATGCCTCATTGCTATACGATGCCGGGATGGATGTACTCACGGCGCAAAATATCTTAGTCATGCACCCCTTGCGTTTCGGTAGGAAAAGTGCATAACCAACGATAAGGGCACATTGGTTTGAACAAGGTAGCCAATCAGCGTATTTGGCAGGAAGTTATTTACCCTGAACTCATTTAACAGTAATCGCTAAAAATATTCTATTACATAGTTCATGATGTTCGTGTCAACTCCCAAAAACATACTCGATGGAGGTGGATCATTAATATAATCAACAGCTCCGGCTCTGCGCTTTTCAAGAGGATTCCGTTTATCCCATATGATAAACTCTTCGGTAAGTTTTTTGACCAGAGCTTTATCTGTCCATCGGGTGCAAAAGGTCTTATAATCCTCAACAATTTGTTCCGGTGTTGTTTGCTTGATTTCGGTCCAAAAATGGCCATACGATAGCGATGGCGGTAATGCATTTATAAGAATGCCAGGTCTTATGCAATAATCATTCTTGTCAAAACAGCTTCCTTGAATGTAAAAGATATATGTAAATTCATCTCTAACTTTCATCCAACGTTTCTTATTTTTTCTATAACCCTCTGCTTTCAAAATCGGTTTAACATATTCAATTAATGCTTCTTCTGATATAGGCACGAGTATTTCCTCCACCACTTTTTCGTTTATAGTACTACAATTCAACGATAACCACAATAAATTAACGGTAGCTTGCGTGTCAATTCTGATTTTGAAACCATCAAACAAAACAAATAAATGTTGCGCTGTAGCGATTTTTTACATTGTACAATACACAAAAAAGCGCCTATACTACAGGCTTTACGGGCAAAGAAAAAGAACGCTGATTTTGATAGAAAGTCAGCGTTCTTTTTGGGCTCCCCCTGTTGGACTCGAACCCACACGGATTGAATTTCAGGGAGTATATATACAATTGACAGAATTGCAGTTCGGACAAATTTATCAGACGAACGGGCGGTTTTGGGGATTCGAGAAGAGGTTGCCGCCCTGCATGATTACTCAAATTGCAACACGAATATTCAGCGAGATAATAGAAAGTGTGTACTTTTTTGTGTCCTTTATAAAAACTCATTTTGATGCAATAAGGAAATACAAGGAGGATTCTGAGAATGCGGTATCGAAAGACCAGCGC
>ULQM01045425.1_pt1 | contig 39979 bp, 36 predicted proteins | sample 1954451 | NCBI WGS metagenome assembly ULQM01 (sample SAMEA4835655, study PRJEB28245) | human gut metagenome | biome: gut microbiome; material: fecal sample | place: Denmark | collected 2008 | reverse complement strand
TTTCTTTTGCTTCTTTTCTTCTAAAAAGAAAAGAAGGGGGAGCCGGGGGTCAGCCCTTTACGATGGGCAGCTTCAGCGCATGTCCCGCGCGTTTGTATAAAAGGAACGTGAGCAGCCCGTTCACCGCAACCTTGATCGCATTGAACGGAATGATCACCGTCGGCAGCATGGCGAGCACGACTTCCCGCGGCGCGCCGTTGAAATGCACCGTAAAGATCAGATTCAGCGGAACCATGAGCAGTACCTGCAGGATGCCGCCCGCGACCATGCCGATGATCGCGCCTTTCAGCGAATGGTGCCGGTGGTACAGTGTTCCCGCCAGCAGTACGCAGCCGCCCGTGGCACAAAAGTGCATGAGCGCGCCGACCCAGCCGCTCGCGGGCGAGACCAGCACCCACTGCAAAACGCTCACGACCGCCGTCAGCAGCAGCCCCCACAGCGGCCCGAATAGAAACGTTCCGATCAGGATCGGCACATCCGCCATGTCATATTCAAGGTAGCTTGCCGCCGGAAAGATCGGAAAATGAATGAGATACACGAGCAGGATCGAGATCGCCGCAAGAAGCCCCAGCTTCACCGTGCGGTCGATCGCCTGTTTATTGACTGCCATCGTTCGCTCCTTCTTCGCGCGGACAGACAAAACAAAACGGCCTGCCCGGCGATATGATTCTTCCGGGACGGGCCGCGCACAAGGATACGCTTTGCCGCTTCTCTCATCCGGACTCGACCCATTCGGCCTTACCGTCGGTCCCGGAATTTCACCGGGTCGGCCGCCTGCGCACTCTTTTGCACAGCCGGTTCGCGGACTGTCACCGCCGGTGGGGAATCGCACCCCGCCCCGAAGCTTTATAAATTCAGTATATCACAAAATTCGTGCTTGACAAGAGACCAATTTATGATTATAGTAATAACAGTAACGAGAATGATTACTGTTAATAAGAACATGAGGAGAGAACATGCGGTATTCATATCAGCGCCAGCGCATATTGGATTATATATCGAACAGCCATGCGCATCCCAGCGCCGCTGCGGTTTACGATGCGCTCAGGGAGAGCATGCCGCGGCTGTCGCTCGGCACGGTCTATCGCAATCTGAACCAGCTTTCCGACGCGGGACGCATTCGCAAGATCGTCCTGCCGGACGGGACCTGCCGTTTCGACGGCGGAATGCACCCGCATTCGCACATCGTATGCAGCGGCTGCGGCGCGATTCTCGACGTGATCCCGCCAGAGCTGCCAGAGCTTGCGGCGGCTGTGCGGGAGCAGACGGGATTTACGCTCGACACGTTTGAAACGGTCATGCATGGCAGATGCCCGGCATGTCAAAAATAGATAGAACCGAGCGCAGGCGCGCAAAATCAACATCATTAAATACGGAGGGAAAACACCATGGAACTCAAGGGAAGCAAGACGGAAATGAACCTGCTCGCGGCATTCGCGGGAGAATCTCAGGCACGGAACAAGTATACCTACTATGCATCGCAGGCAAAGAAGGACGGCTATGAGCAGATCGCGGCGATTTTTGAGGAGACCGCGAACAACGAGAAGGAGCATGCGAAGATGTGGTTTAAGGCGCTCCACGGAGACGCAATGCCCGGAACGATCGAAAACCTCAAGGACGCCGCTGCGGGCGAGCACTACGAGTGGACGGACATGTACGAGGAGTTTGCAAAGACCGCAGAGGAGGAGGGCTTCAAGAAGCTGGCGTATCAGTTCCGCGCGGTCGGAGAGATCGAAAAGCACCACGAGGAGCGCTACAATACGCTTGTGAAGAACATCGAGGCGTACCGTGTGTTCCGCAAGGACGGCAAGACCTACTGGCAGTGCCGCAACTGCGGTCATATCTATGAGGGCGAAGAAGCGCCGAAGGTCTGCCCAGTCTGCGCGCACCCGCAATCCTTCTTTGAGGTCTGGAAGATCAATTATTGAGCGCCTCGTTTCCTGTCGGAGCGAAAAAGCAAGGTGGCGCGGGGACTTTATAAAACCGCGAAGCGCCTTCCTTTTCGCTGGAGGCTGCGCAAAACGGATTGTCCGCGCGGGCGGTCCGTTTTTTGTGAAACGATACGGCCGCACGGAGCCGCTTCTGGGCGGGCGCATGCGGTCCGTCGCCGTATGGCCGTTCCTTCCGGGCAGTCGATCGGCGCTCGTTTCGGGTTGCGCGGTGCGTCGGAGACGACGAAAAAGGAGGACGGAGCCCTGGCCATAGCCCGTCTTTTGCGCGCGATCACAGGAATCGCTCCCGCTTTTGCGGAAAAAGCGGACGGTTTTTCACGGCTGCGCCGAATGCGGAGACAAGGCCTTGTGAACTTTTCGAAAACTGTTGTTAATCCAACGGAGAATTCGCACGATACAAGGTAAGATAGAGTTGTAAAGATTTGGAACGGAGGAAATCGCAATGCTTGCAAACCGGTATCTCACGAAGGACCTTCTCTACCTTGGCGCATCCGACCGCAGGATTGGACTGTTTGAGAACGTGTTTCCGCTGGAGAACGGCGTTTCCTATAATGCCTATCTGCTGCTGGATGAGCAGACCGTACTGCTCGATACGGTCGACCGTTCCGTGAGCGAGGACTTTTTTGAGAGCCTTGCCGCCGGGCTCGATGGACGCTCGCTCGACTATCTCATCGTGAATCATATGGAGCCGGATCACTGCGCCAGCATCGGGGAGCTGCTGCTGCGCTATCCCGGCGTGCGCGTCGTGGGCAACAAAAAGACGCACGCCATGCTCACACAGTTTTTTCCGGGGCTTGTTCCGGAGACGCAGCGGACGACCGTGCAGGAGGGCGACACCCTTGTCACGGGCAGGCATACGCTCGCCTTTGCCATGGCGCCCATGGTGCATTGGCCCGAGGCGATGGTCACGTTTGACACGACGGACGGCACGCTGTTCTCCGCGGATGCGTTCGGCACGTTCGGCGCGCTTTCGGGCAATCTCTATGCGGACGAGCTGCCGTTCTCCGAGCGCTGGATGGACGAGGCGCGGCGCTACTATACGAACATCGTTGGCAAGTACGGCACGCAGGTGCAGGCGCTTCTGAAAAAGGCGGCGGCGCTGCCCATCGAGCGGATCTGCCCGCTGCATGGGCCTGTCTGGCGGCGCGATTTCGGGCGCTTTATCGAAAAGTACGATCTGTGGAGCCGCTACGAGCCGGAGGAGCAGGGGGTTGTGATCATCTACGGCTCGGTCTACGGCGGTACGGAGCAGGCGGCGGCGCTGCTTGCGGCACGGCTCGCGGAGCGCGGGGTGCGCGGCATCCGCATGTACGACGTGTCCAAGACGCACGCCTCGTATCTTGTGGCGGAGTGCTTCCGCGTGAGCCACATCGTGCTCGCGTCCACAACATATAACGCGGGCATCTTCTGCAACATGGAGAGCTTCCTCACGGGGCTTGCGGAGCATGGGCTGTGCTCGCGCAGGGTCGGGCTGATCGAGAACGGCTCGTGGGCGCCGGTCGCGGGAAGTCTCATGGAAAAAACGCTCGCCGGCATGAAGGATATGTCGATTCTCGAGCCGCGCGTTCGGATCCTTTCGCGCCTGACGGACGAGGGACGGCAGCGGATCAACGAGCTGGCGCAGGCGATCGCATCGGAGCTGGTCCCTGCGGAGCGGCCCGTATGTGCGGACTGTGTGGATCGCAACGCGCTGTACAAGCTGAGCTACGGCCTGTTCGCGCTCTCGGCAAGGAGCGGCGAACGCGACAATGCCTGCATCATCAATACCGCCGTGCAGCTCACGGAGAAGGTGAAGCGCGTCTCCATTACGGTGCTCCGGGCGAACCACACGCACGACATCATCAAGGAGACGGGCGAATTCAATCTGTCCGTGCTGACGGAGGAAGCGCCGTTTTCCCTGTTCCAGCGGTTTGGGTTCCAAAGCGGGCGCGACGTTGATAAGTTTGACGGGTATACGGCCGTTGCGCGCAGTGAAAACGGACTGCTGTATCTGACGGCGGGCGCAAACGCCTTCCTGTCCTGCCGCGTGATCGCGGAGAACGAGCTGGACACGCATACGCAGTTTATTGCGGAGGTCACGGAGGCGCGGGTGCTGTCCGATGCGCCGTCCGCGACATATGCGTACTATTTTGACCGCATCAAGCCGAAGCCGCCCAAGGCCGACGCACAGAAGAAGGGCTGGGTGTGCAAGGTCTGCGGTTATGTATACGAGGGAGAGACGCTGCCGGCTGATTTCGTCTGCCCGCTCTGCAATCACGGCGCCGAGGACTTTGAACCGATCGGGTGAAGCGGAAACGTTCTCCCGACCCGGAGAAAAGAAACGGAAGCCGCACTGCGGCAGACGGAGATTTCGGCAGAGACGGCGCATCCTGCACATCGCACGGAAGAACGGACGGTTCCCATACGGGCCGTCCGTTTTGTGCAGCATGCACACAGAAAGAAAGCAAAAGAAGAAAATCGTATGTATGGAATAGTTTCCAATAAGACAGTATAAGAACATTACTGGCATAGGGTAGCTGCCGTACAGGAGTGCGACAAGAAAAATTGGCGATACTTGGTTTTCACAACCAGGTATCGCCTTTTTCTATCATTAACAGAATGTTTGAATCTTATTGGAGGTACATATGATGCAGGAACTGAACTATATCCGTTGTGGTGATTACTATATTCCCGATATTCGTTTACCGGAGGAAAACAGACCTATTGGTCGGTGGGGGCGTATGCACAGAGACTATATCAAGGAGCATAACCCCATCCGCTTCAATGATCTTTGTCTCAGTGGCGAACTGTGGACGTATTTGGCTGATTTGAATGAGCAGGCACAGAACCGCTTTGAACGCATCATTGAGCAAATGAAATCCGCCGAGGGCGTAACAGAGAGCATGAAAGCGGCTGACCAGATGGCATGGGTCGGAGCTATGAACAGCATCCGCAACCGAGCCGAAGAAATCATCCTCTGTGAGATGATCTACGAAGAGGATGACGTATGAGAATCCTTGAAGAATTTTGGTATGGCAATATTGAGCCAACCGAGTATGACACGTCCCTTTGCAAAGAATACAAGAAGCTACTGGAGCTGATTTGCAGGAACGAAGAAAAGCTCAAAGCCACCATGACGGACGAGCAGAAAGAGCTGTTTGAGAAATACACTGATTGTGTGCGAGAGCATCAAACTAATACAGACTGCTTGATCTTTCAGAATGGCTTTAAGCTGGGCGCACGAATGATGTTAGAGGTCATGGAAGAGTAAATCTGTATCGCACATAAAATCAGGTGCCTATGCAACCGCATAGGCACCTTTTCATTAATGAGCTTTTGCTTTGTGGTTTGCCAAAGTCTTTCCGGCTTTGCTCTTTGCAGACTTGGATGAGCCTTTGGATGCCAAGGTCTTACCGGCCTTACCAACCTTACCTCCATGATGTACAGCCATGATATTCCCCCTCCCTCAATTAACCCTTCGGCGGGCAAGGATCATTCCCATGGCTGTCTGCGGACTGGATGCGTCCGTTCATACCGTGAACAACGAATTCGGTGCCCTGATTTCTGCTGATTTGTCTTCCAGCGTTCACAGCCTGTTCCTTGGTTGCGAAATGTCCGCTGGAACGCTGAGCGCCGCTGCGCTTCACATCCCAACCACCTTTGGAATTGTGAACAACATGATGAGAAGAACGTGCCATATTAATTACCCCCTGTGTGCTTTCGGACAGCAGGTTGCACAGCCGTCCGCATCAAAATAGATTTTCTTTGCCTGAGCAACAGCTTCCACTTCGCTTGCAAAGTAGCCCACATACTGCGTGCTGCGGATGCCAAGCTGAGCTACGTGCTCCTTGGTGTGGACTTCATGATGAAGTCCAGGATTCAAGGTCTGATTATTGTTGATATAGTAGTGTTTATACATAATTTGACTCCTTTCGGCTTGACGGAACAAGCCAGTCGTGATATTTTAGTAACGTACACATTGGGAATGAGCGGTTAATCTGTTGCAGCAGATTGCCGCTCTTTTTATTTGCGCATAGGGCATCACCTCCTTTAATGTTCGCATATTCGCCTGTTCGCTTTTTTCTAACGCTTGACTTGTATTTAAGGGAATCGGAAGATTCCCTTAAATTGAGATTTTTAGTTGAATAGGGGGTGCGTCAAATGTGATCATCTTCAGCGAGTTCAAGCGATAGCGCATAGCCTGTTTAGACACGCTGAACGCATCTGCCATGTCACAGATAATACTCTCTACCATGTAGTCACACGGAAGCGGGTATTTTGAGCCTAAGTCGCTGCTTCGCTTTTTGAACTCGTCTCGAACCACATTCTGCGGCATCAAGAACGCCGCTGCACACGCATTCGCCTGATACTCGATAAAATCCAGCGACGTTTTCAGACTTTTTTTCCTGTTTAATGCTCCCTGCGTTGTGCTGTGAATATAGTCGGGGGGATCACGGCGAAAACAGTTCTTGTGCAGAACTTGGTGAAACACTTCGTGCATCACGGTGAAGTTTTCACGCCCTCTATTATCCCCCTCGGTCAGAGTAGCATCAATGAGAATGCTCCCCTTGGAAAGATACAGCTTTGACGGGAGCATACCTTCCCGATAGCAGGGTTCAGGCCACACCCACACATAGCCAGCATTAAAAGCGGTTGCTCCAAGGATAGACTGATCTGGGGTGATATACTTCCAGTCATAGTCAACTCCCAGGCACTTCTCAATGACGGCGTAAACATCGATGGGCTTTGGTTTTTTTAGTCGTTCAGGGTCAAACTGGGACAGAAGCTTTTCGGCTTCGTTTTCCAGCTGATGCGCAGAATAGTTGTAATGGATCACGCTTATTTCTTACCTCGCTCTTGTTCCTCCATCATCTCAATGACCTTCTGCCATACTTCACTGGAGGCATTATTGTCTCGTGCCATACGAAGTGCAACACGGACATACTCATTCCCCATGATGTACTCCGGCAGATCAGGAGATACCGTATTCTCCTTTTCGCCTGCGGCCAGATCAAACATGGTGTTGGTTTCTTCTTCGGACAGGCACAGAATACGGGCCAATTCATACAGCTTGTCTTTGTCGGGGGGATATCGATTCCCCTTTTCAATGTCGCTCATGTATGCCGGTACAATCCCTAATTCGGCAGCCAGTCCACGTAGTGTCAATCCACGGGATTTTCGCTTTTCAGCGATAAATTCTCCGAACTTGCCAATCATAGTCCTTTCCTCCTTGACAGGAATAAGCGTGTTCGCTGATTCCTAACACTATTATATGCAGCGATGCCTCAAAAGTCAACCACTATTTTTGAGAATTTTTTCAAAAGACTGCTTCATCACTTTCATTTTTTGATATCTTGTTATATAATTAAACCAGAAATCTAATTTTTAGATATTTGATTTATACAGGAAGGGAGATAAGCATGGGTGTATCCTATAAGAAGCTCTGGAAACTGTTGATTGACAGGGATATGACGAAAACGATGCTTCGTAAACAAGCTGGCATTACAACCGCAGCACTTGCGAAACTTGGTAAGAATGAAAATGTCAACACTGAGGTGCTTGTGAAAATCTGCAACACTCTGAAGTGCGACATCTCCGATATTATGGAACTTACGGATGAAAGGACAGGACAATAATGGAAAAAGCAAATTTTGGTCAGATCGTTTCCTTTTTGTTTGGAATCGCAAATGACTGTCTTGTAGATACATATGATGTGGGCGACTATAGAAAGATTATTCTGCCTATGATGGTAATTCGCCGCTTTGATGCGGTTTTGGAACCCACCAAGGAGAAAGTGCTGAAGATGAAGGAGCAACTGGATGCTGCCGGTATTACCGATCAGGATGAGGCCCTGTGCATCGTAGCTGGAGAAGCATTTTGCAATAGTTCTCCCTACACCCTTTCTGACTTGAAATCCCGCACTAATCAGCAACAACTGAAATCGGATTTTATCCTCTATCTAAACGGTTTTTCTCAGAATGTGCAGGATATCATTAAAAGATTTGAGTTCAGAAATCAGATTGATAAGCTCTCTGAGCATGATATTCTCGGCCTACTGATCAGCAAGTTTACGGATTCTTCTGTAAATCTGTCCAACCGCCCGATTTATGATGCAAAGGGAAATATTTTACAGCCTGCGCTGGATAATCATACTATGGGCACGGTGTTTGAAGAAGTTATCCGTAAATTTAATGAGGAAACCAACATCACCGATGCCGGACGTCACTTTACCCCTCGTGACATTGTGGAGCTGATTACCGATCTGGCGTTTGTTCCTGTGAAAGATAAAATTCAGAGTACCACTTACCGTATTTATGATGGAGCCTGTGGTACGGGCGGTATGCTGACCGTTGCCGAGGGAAGAATCCAGGAAGTTGCGAAAGAATTTGGCAAGAATGTTTCCATCCATCTGTATGGTCAAGAAAACTCGGACGAAACCTATGCCATCGCCCGCAGCGACATGCTGGTTAAGGGAGAGGGCGTACAAGCAAACAACATTTTCTTCGGCTCCACCATCTCCAACGATGGTTTCTCTGGCGAAACCTTTGACTTTATGCTTTCTAATCCGCCTTTCGGAACACCATGGAAAACAGACCTGAAGGCATGGGGTGATATCAAGAAGGACGAAATTACCGATACCCGTTTCCGTGTGGACTATAAGGGCGAGGACTTTTCTCTGATTCCGGACATTGGAGATCCGCAGATGTTATTCCTTGCTAATAATATCAGCAAGATGAAGAAGAACACAGCTCTGGGCAGCCGTATTGTGGAAGTACATAACGGATCTTCTCTATTTACCGGTAAAGCAGGTCAGGGGCCTTCTAACCTGCGTCAGTATATACTGGAACAGGATTTACTGGAAGCCATTGTCGCAGTACCTGAAAAGATGTTCTACAACACAGGTATTGCTACTTATATCTGGATTCTTGCCAATAAAAAGGAAGCTCGCCGCAAAGGAAAGGTGCAGCTGATTGACGCTACAACTTTCAAGAAGCCGCTTCGCAAGAATCTCGGCGAGAAAAACTGCGAAATCGATAAAAACATCAGAGATTATATTCTCGAACTGTATATGGCTTTTGATCAAGCTGACGAGCGTTACAGCAAAGTGTTTGACAATTCCGAGTTCGGATATTGGGAAGTACCGGTCTACACACCGCAGTATGATGAAAATGGTCAGCCGATCCTGGACAAGAAAGGTAAGCCGGTAAAGCCTAACTCGGATAAAGAAATCGTACCGTTTACTTATGAGGGCGGTATCAAAGCTTTTGTTGAGAACGAAGTAAAACCATATGCTCCAGATGCATTCCTTAAAGCAGGAACCGAAAAAGTGGGCTATGAACTATCCTTTACTAAGTATTTCTATAAACCGGTACAGCTACGTACCTTAGCAGAAATCACGGCAGATATTCGTGCCATCGAAAAAGAAACTGACGGTCTTCTGGATGAAATCTTAGGGGGCTGATTATGATGATGTACAAGAAATATAAAGAAACCGGGTATAAGCATATTCCAACAATACCAGAACACTGGGAAATCAAGAAACATAGAAGCTTCTTGGTCGAACAAAAGAGTATTAATTCCAATGACGAAGGAACATTACTTAGCTTATCTCAATACACGGGCGTTTCAATAAAAACAAACACTGATAAACAAGGGATGTTTCGTGCAGAGTCTTTAGTAGGATACAGAATTGTTCATCCTCAGGATATTGTAATGAACATCATGCTCGCTTGGAACGGAAGTACGGCGTGTTCGAAATTTGAAGGTGTTATTAGTCCTGCATACGCAGTTTTTAAGGTTGCTGATAACGGAATTGCTCCAGACTATTTGCATTATTTATATCGTATACCTGAGATGTGTGGGTACTTCAAGGCGTATTCTACAGGTATAATTGATAGCCGCTTACGTTTGTATCCGCAAATTTTTATGCAATTATATTCTGTCATTCCTCCACGAGATGAGCAGGATCAGATTGTCCGCTATCTTGATTGGCAAGTTTCCAAAATCAATCACCTAATTCATAGTTATCAGAAGCAGATTAAACTGTTGGAGGAGCGCAAGACTACACTTATCGATAATGCAGTGACGAAAGGAATTAACTCTGACGCCACCATGCAACACATTTCAGGGTGCTGGATGGGAAATATTCCAGCACATTGGAGAATGATTCCGTCCAAGAGAGTCTTTGTCGAAGGAAAGGAACGCCGTAGAGAAGGCGATGTTTCTGCAACTGCCAGTCAAAAATATGGCATCATTTCTCAAGAAGAGTATATGCGCAGGGAAAACAGGCGAATTGTTGTTGCAAATCAGGGCTTGGATGATTGGAAGCATGTCGAGCCTGGGAACTTCGTAATTAGCTTACGTAGTTTCCAAGGTGGCATTGAACTTTGTGAAATTACAGGCTGTGTGACTTGGCACTATATTGTATTGCTTCCGCAAGAAATGGTTTGCACCCAGTATTTCAAATGGCTGTTGAAGTCTAAGTCTTACATCAAGGCATTGCAGGGAACATCGGAGTTTATCCGTGATGGACAAGATTTGCGTTATTCCAATTTTGTAAAAGTTGATTTGCCGCTGATCCCCTTGGAGGAGCAAAAAGCAATAGCTGAGTACATCACTGCAGAGGTGGCAAAAATTGATAACGCTCTACCTGTATTCCAAAAAGAAATCGAACTGCTGCGAGAATATCGTACCAGACTGATTTCTGATGTCGTGACCGGGCAAATTGATGTTCGTGATGTGGTGATTCCGGAGTACACACCGGAGGAAGATGTAGAGGAGGTGGCAGAGAATGCCGAGTAATACAAAGGAAAATGGTTTTGAAACCTTGATTGTAGATACTCTGGTAAATAGCAACGGCTATGAGCAAGGTGTCACAACCGAGTATAACAAACAGTACGCCATCGACGAAGATAGGCTGTTCCGGTTCCTGCTGTCTACCCAGAAGAAGGCAATGGATGAGTTGCATATTCTGGACAGTGATCTGGAAAAAGACCGCTTCTTCAAGCAGTTAGATAAGAAGCTGAAAAGTGATGGCGTTATAGAGCTGCTTCGCAAAGGATTGCGTTATAAGCATCTGCGTCTGGATCTGTTCTATGTGCGTCCCTCTGTTCACAATCCGGAAGCTGCAGAATTATATGAAAAGAACATTTTCAGCGTGACCAGGCAGTTGCAGTACTCCAGTTTCAATCCGCGGCTTGCATTGGATGTATGTATCTTTATCAACGGCCTGCCGGTAATCACCATGGAGCTGAAGAATCAGCTTACCAAGCAAAATGTGTCCGATGCAGTTGAACAGTACAAGAATGATCGTACTCCGGATGAGGTTTTGTTTAGCTTCAAGCGATGCATTGTTCACTTTGCGGTTGATGATAACGAAGTAAGAATGTGTACGGAACTGAAAGGCAAAAAGTCTTGGTTCCTGCCGTTCAACAAAGGGTTCAATGATGGTGCAGGCAATCCTCCGAATCCCAATGGAATCAAAACAGATTATCTTTGGCAAGAGATTCTGACCAAGGATGAACTGTCCAATATCATTGAAAATTATGCCCAGGTGATTTCGGAGAAAGATGAGGACACAGGTGTCACCAAGTATAAGCAGGTGTTTCCTCGCTATCATCAGCTTTCCGTGGTAAAATCTCTGCTCAGTGATGCGAAGCGTGACGGTGTTGGTAGTCGATATTTGATTCAGCACAGTGCCGGTTCCGGTAAATCTAATTCTATTGCATGGCTGGCACATCAGCTCGTTACGCTAAAAAACGACAGCGGCAAAGAAATTTTTGATACGGTTATCGTTGTGACTGACCGTATCAATCTGGACAAACAGATTAAGGATACCATCAAGCAGTTCATGCAGGTGTCCGCAACGGTCGGCTGGGCAAAGAGTTCCGGCGAGCTGAAGCAGCTCCTGAACGAAGGCAAGAAAATCATTATTACCATCGTCCATAAATTCCAGTTCATTTTGGAAGATATTGGAGAGGTGCATAAGGATAGAAACTTTGCCATTCTGATTGATGAAGCCCATTCCAGCCAGAACGGTAGCCTGTCCGCAAAGATGAACATGGTTCTCTCTGGCAGTGTTTATGACGATGAGGACGATTTGGAAGATAAGATCAATACTATCATCGAAGGCCGCAAAATGGTAAAGAACGCAAGCTATTTTGCATTTACTGCAACACCGAAAAATAAAACTCTGGAAATGTTCGGCAAGAAAAAACGTTTGCCCGATGGAACAATGAAGCCAGAACCTCACTATGTTTATACCATGAAGCAAGCCATTGAAGAAGGCTTTATTATGGATGTGCTGCGTTATTATACGCCGGTGCAGAGCTATTACAAGTTGGCAAAAACCATTGAGGATGATCCTCAGTTCGATAAGAAGCGGGCACAGCGTTTGCTTCGCTACTATGTGGAGTCCAACCAGTATGCTATCCATGAAAAGGCCAATATTATGGTTGAGCATTTCCATATGGAAGTAATTGCTAAAGGCAAAGTCGGTGGCAAGGCCAGAGCGATGGTTATTACCAGTTCCATTAAACGAGCTATCGAATATTACAAAGCGGTCTCTAAGCTGCTGGAAGAACGTAAGAGTCCCTTCAAGGCAATTGTGGCATTTTCCGGTTCTACTGAGTATGAGGGTAAGCAGGTCACAGAAGCAGATTTGAACGGATTCCCGAGCACAAAAATCGAAAAAACCTTTAAGGGCGATCCGTATCGCATTCTTATTGTCGCAAACAAATTCCAAACCGGTTTTGACGAACCGCTGCTACATACGATGTATGTGGACAAAGGATTGGCTGATATTAAGGCAGTCCAAACGTTGTCTCGTCTGAATAGAAGCCATCCTGACAAGAAAGACACATTTATTCTGGACTTCGTGAACGAGCCTGGGGTCATCAAAGAAGCCTTTGACAGATACTATAAAACCACGATTCTTTCCGGTGAGACCGATGTGAATAAGCTGAATGATTTGATTGACACCATGGAATCTATTCAGGTATACAGCGAGACTGATGTTGATACTTTCGTGGAGCGTTATCTGGCAAATGAACCTCGTGATCGCCTTGATCCGATTCTGGATCACTGTGTAGAAGTCTATAAGGGATTGATCATTGAGGATCAGATCGAATTTAAGAGTTGCGCCAAGACTTTTGTACGAACCTATAATTTCCTCTCTGCGATTCTGCCGTATGGCAGCGTTCAGTGGGAAAAGCTCTCCATTTTCTTGAATCTTCTGGTGCCTAAACTGCCTAAGCCAGACGGTGAGGATTACACCGAGGGCCTACTTGAAGATGTGGATCTGGAAAGTTACCGTGCTGAAGCACAGCAGACGATGCGGATTCAGCTTGAAAATGAAAACGGAGAAATTGATCCCATTCCCGTTAGCACCAGTGTTGGCATTGATGTACCAGAACTGGATACGCTCACAAACATCTTGAAGGAATTCCATGATATCTTCGGTAATATCGAGTGGACGGATGAAGATAAAATTAAGAAGCAGATCAACGATATTATCGAAAGCGTCCGTAGAGATGAGAAGTACAATAATGCGATGCAGTTCTCTGACAAGCAGAACGCCCGAGACGAAAGCGATCGTGCTGCCCATGAAGCAGTCATGAACAGTATGCAGAGCGGGCTGGAATTGTTTAGAGAAGTACAGAACAACCCGTCCTTTAGAAAATGGCTGTTTGATAGTGCTTTCAATTCAACATATCAGGCAAATCATAATCAGACAAGTTTATAATACGCACTAATGAAGCAGCTTACCATTTTGTTAAAGACAAGGTGGTAAGCTGCTTAACTTCTGCCTAAGTTGGGCAGAAGCTTTGTTATCGTGTAATTACTCTTTGACTGATTGAAATATTCACGATTTCGTGATATAATGATTGCTAATGTTAGGAGGTAGATTGCCATGGCTGTATCTTATAAAAAGTTATTTCACTTACTGATCGATAAAGGTATGACTAATGTCGAACTGATGGAAAAGGCTGGCTTTAGCGCCAATATCATTACCCGTATTAAGCGTGACAATTATATATCTCTCGATACCATCGAGAAGATTTGCAAGACTCTTGACTGTGGAGTTGATGACATTTTGGAATTCACAACAGAGGATGAACAATGAGTAATGTGAGAGATATTGAAAAAATTATTGATGAAGCGCATAAAGAACATGCGATTCTCAAACTACACAAAAAGCAGGCAATACATGATATCCTTGCTACTTTCGAAGATATGTGCAGTCTGGTATTTATGGACAGTATGCTAAATCCATTTTCATTAAAGCAAATTGTAGACCAAATGGACGCTTTGAATATGGCACTTGCCTGGATCAACCAATCATGTCCAGAGAAAGCCGACGAAGTCGTAGTGCATAATATTTCTGAAACCCGATATGCGCAATGCTGTGATTTTTTAAATCAATATGCCTATCCTTATTCTGCTATTTGCAGTGGCTACATTGCATATTCAAGAAAGCGTTTCGATGCAAAGGTGGATGGGAACTGTATTACATTTGATTTAAATGCCAAACAAAACAGTTCTGCATGGAATGATATTCTGAGAGAAGGAACCAATAATGATTTTCTGGAATTTTCGGCTTTATTTAATCCGTTCGAGTTATTAAAAGCAAGTTCCGAATTAAAGGAGCGAATTAGCATAGAAGATGAAATGATATGCTATTCGTTGACTGAGAGCATATTGGACACTTTTAGGAAAATAGCTCAGACCCAGTGGGATATTACAAAGACATTACCAAGTTCATGGGAATTTGATTTGTTTACTATGGAAGAATATAGAACGTTTTGGGTAGCATTGACTACCTTGTGCTATATTCATTTTTGTAGTTGTTTCTCTATTGAAAATCCTTTAATCCGTCTCAAAAATAGTCTTATTATTCAGTCTCCTGAAAGCATTGCAGAATACATAAGGTCCCAAACTACATTAAGCAAATGTAAAATTGAAACGATACTGAATTATATCACTTTTGATCCTGCCAAAAAGAACGTTGATATTATGTACCAGCCGATAGTGAAAGTTGGCGATGATCAGTTGTTCATAGCTCCAATGCTATTTATGGGATCTCGTCCAGAACGAAATCTTTTAGCGGTTATCAGTACGATGCACGATACAGCATATTCTAAAGAAGTAAATGATTTGGAAGGATTGATGGTTTCAGAACTTGAATCTTTTGTGAATTCAAAAGATACAGCGAAGCACAAACATTTGCGTGATGATTTGCCCGATCTTGATTTCGCAGTTTTAGATAAAGAAACTAACTCAGCTTTGATTTGCGAAACAAAGTGGTTTGCTTCTGCTGATTCTTCAAAAGAGGTATATGCCAAAGAAGATGAAATAAACCATGGTTGTCAGCAAGTCGAGGATATCATGTCTTATGCTATGGCTGACAAAAATCATTTCTTCAAGCAAGTGTTTGGTATTGATAATGGAGAGATGATTGATCTGTTTTGGTGTGTTGTCGCAAAACATAACATACGCACACAGAATAAGATTGTTCCTGTAATAGATTTGAAGAGAATCGAAGAACTATTTTCTTCAAATTCTCTCAATACTGTTTTTCATCTCATACGTAACCATGAATATGAAATTAAGATGCCTGATGATGTCTCGATTACACATCAAGAAGTAGATTACGCTGGTTTTAAGTTCAAAATTCCTGCGCTTTGTTTTGGAGATATACCAGAATAAATCAGAACACCGTTGGTGATGAGCCAACGGTGTTCTCGTCCATATAAAATTAACATCTGCAACGTTGACAGGAAACTGTCACATCTTGTATAATAATGCCGTGGAAAATATATCCACGCATACATAACAATTGAATATAAATGTTCGACCATATTGAGACATAATTAGTCGGTTCATCCGACACGGTATCGGTACACCGGAAGTGCCGAACTGCTCCACTAAGCCTTTGGTTCTGTTGGCAGGAGCTGTACGAAGCAGAACCCGACTTTGATCTTCGGAGCCGATTACATAGAACATCATTTTGAAGCGAGAGCCACGCTCCTGCTGATTTCTGATGCTCTGTGTAATCGGCTCTTTTTGTTTTCCTTCTTCGTGCAGCGAATAAGAATTACACAGAATAGCCGATTGCCCGTGTCAATAAAACAGAAAATCTTGAAAAATGAAAACGGCTGGGTAGCTTAGAGCAAGATTCTACCATGGGTCCAAATTTCGCGATCTGCTCATTTTGCCCTTATGGAATCTTGTTGGGGAGTGCCTTCCCCAAACCCTGCTCTGTTCCGCAAAGCGGAAGCGATACGGCTGACACCGAATTTCATTTTTCACACACGAAGGAGGAACCGAATGGCAAAAACCTACAACACACCGAAACGCAACCACATTGTAAAAACCCGTCTGGACGATGAAGAACACGCCGACTTTCTCCGCCGCTTGGAGATTTACGACATGAACCAATCGGAGTTTATCCGTGAAGCGATCGCCGACGCAACCATCAAACCAACCATTGTTGCAACATTGGTCAGCGACGATCTGCTCGCTGCCGTTGGCAAACTGACCGCCGAATACGGCAGGATTGGTAACAATCTAAATCAGATTGCCCGACACCTCAATGAATGGCGCAGTCCTTATCCTGCCATGGCAAAGGAACTGCAAGATGCCGCCGCTGATCTCGCCACTCTGAAATTTGAAGTGATGAAAAAGGTAGGTGATGCTGTTGGCAACGTTCAAGCATATAAGCTCTAAGAATGCTGACTACTCTGCTGCTGAAGCCTACCTCACTTTTGAGCATGATGAGTTCACCATGAAGCCCACCCTGGATGAAAACGGCAGGCTTATCCCAAGACAGGATTACCGCATTTCTACGCTGAACTGCGGTGATGAAGATTTTGTGATTGCCTGTCTCCGTGCCAACCTCCGCTATGGCAAAAATCAAAAACGGGAAGATGTCAAAAGTCATCACTATATCATCAGCTTTGATCCCAAGGATGTTCCCGATCACGGATTGACCGTAGATCTGGCACAGAGTCTTGGAGAGAAATTCTGCAAGGAACACTTTCCCGGTCATCAAGCCATCGTCTGTACACACCCCGACGGGCACAACGGCAGCGGCAATGTTCATGTACACATCGTTATCAATTCTCTGCGAATTATGGAAGTTCCATTCATGCCGTATATGGATAGACCGTGCGACACCCAACCGGGCATGAAGCACCGATGCACCAACGCAGCTATGGAATACTTCCGTTCTGAGGTCATGGAGATGTGCCACGATGCAGGTCTGTATCAGATTGATCTGCTGAATGGAAGTAAGACAAGAGTGACCGAGCGTGAGTATTGGGCGAAGAAGAAAGGACAACTTGCACTGGATGAAGAAAACGCTGTCCTTGTCGAACAAGGCTTGCCGGTCAAACAGACAAAGTTTGAAACCGACAAGGACAAGCTCCGTGAAGAAATCCGCATGGCACTCTCCGATGCTGTCAGCTTTGAGGACTTTGCAGAAAAACTTCTCCGCCGTGGCATCACCGTCAAGGAAAGCCGAGGGAGATTGTCCTACCTCACACCAGACCGCACAAAGCCTATCACGGCACGAAAGCTGGGCGACGATTTTGATAAAGCTACTGTGCTCGCCGTCTTTGACAGAAATGCAAAACAGGTCAGAACGAAAACGCCTCCCATTCATTCTGCACCGACCATGCAAGATTTTATCAAACAGCAAAACTCTGTAAGCCGTATGGTGGATATGGATGTCGCCAAGGAAAAAGGTAAGTGTTATGAGCATTGGGCAAAGAAACACAATCTCAAAAACGCAAGCCGAGCCTATCTGTTGTACAAGGAAATGGGATTTGATTCTCCAGAAGCGTTGGCTGCTGCTTGCGATGTCGCCCATGAGAAGCTGAGTGATATTCGCACAGAGATGAAATCTGTGGAAGCCGCAATCGCAGAAAAGAAAGAGTTCCGTAATTATGTGCTGAACTATCACAAGACTCGATATGTAATCGACGAACTGAAAGCCTGCAAGAATGAAAAAGCTCGTCAGAAATATCGTGACGAGCATGACAGCGACTTCATCATTCTGAACGCTGCCAAACGCTACTTTGATTCCAAAGGCTTGAAGAAGCTACCGAGCCACAAGGCGTTGCAGACGGAAGTGGAGCAGCTTATCAAAGAGAAAAACGAGCTTTACAACCAGTACCAGACCGCTAAGGAAGAATCACAGCGTCTTGATACCATTCGTCATAATCTGGAGCAGACCCTTGGCAGAAAAATCGAACACAAGAAGGAACAGGAACGATAATTCTTTCCCTTCGATTCCATTCCTATCTGGTGAGTGGACGTTTTGTCCACTCACCACGGGCAAAGCGAAGAAAGGATTTTTATATGAACAAAAATAAAAAAGCAATCGACATGACACCCGAAGAACTGAACGAGTGGCTGGCATCCTTGCCCGCACCGCAGGATGATGCACTTTGTTCGCACTTCTCCGATCCCGATCCTTATTTCCAAATGGAGCATACACCCCGTGAGCAGAGCGAGAGCCGCTTGTTTAACAAGGACGGGCATCTTACCGTTCGTAATTACTGTGCGGTAGAGTTGCCGAAGATCACCGTGACCATCCGCTCCGGTCAGACTACTTACCGTTTCAACGGAACTTACGATGGTAAACGAAGCCTTTCCGGTAAGTTACTCGACCACATGGCAAAAGAAAATTAAAAATGCTTAAAAAATATTCTAACGAAAGGGTGGATTTATTCACGAATGTGTGATATGATATATACAAGCAATCCTGTATTGGCAGACTGCCCGCCGATTAAGGAGGAACGAGATATGAATAGGCAGTCTGACAAAATTACTGCGATCTACTGTAGATTGAGTCGTGATGACGAACTCACAGGAGAGAGCAACAGCATTGTCAATCAAAAGGCGATTCTCAAGAAATACGCAAAAGAACAAGGTTTCCGAAACATCCAGTTTTTCGTGGATGATGGTTACTCCGGTGCTAACTTCAACCGCCCCGATTGGAACCGCATGATCGAACTGGTAAAGGACGACAAAATCGGCGTTATCATTGCAAAGGATATGAGCCGTATCGGAAGAAACTATTTGGAAGTCGGTCTTTACACGGAAATGCTTTTTCCCGAACATGAAGTCCGTTTCATCGCCGTGAACAGCGGTGTGGACAGCGCCAATCAGCAGGACAATGATTTTACTCCGTTCTTGAATATCATCAACGAGTTCTACGTCAAGGACAGTAGTAAAAAGGTCAAAGCGGTTATGAAGCAAAAAGGCGAATCCGGTGAGTATTTGGCTACCAACCCGCCCTACGGCTACATGAAAGACCCCGACAATCCAAAGAGGCATTGGATTGTGGATGATGAAGCCGCAGCCGTTGTCCGTCAGATCTTCGTTTGGTGCATGGAGGGCTTCGGTCCCTCTCAAATCGCCAAGAAGCTGAAAGAAGCAAAGGTGGATTGTCCGACAGTTCATTGGATGAAGATGGGACGAAATGCTCCTGCAAAAACACCCGACAATCCCTACGATTGGGCACCACGCACCATCACCGGCATACTGGAAAAGCAGGAATACCTTGGTCACATGGTTAACTTCAAAACCCGCAAGCAGTCGTACAAGAGCAAAAAGAAAATCGAAAACCCTCCCGATCAATGGAAGATTTTCGAGAATACCCATGAAGCCATTATTGATGAAGAAACCTTCGCCCGTGTGCAGGAACTTCGCAAGAACAAACGCAGACCCGCCAGAACAGGCAAGACAAATATGTTCTCCGGTCTCGTCCGTTGTGCAGATTGTGGTGAGAAATTGTACTACTGTACCAGCAACAGTTTTGAAACCAGACAAGATCACTTCGTATGCTCCACTTCCCGTAAAAAGGGCAAGGAGGTCTGTGACACCCACTTCATCCGAGCAGTTGTACTGGAAGAAGGTACACTCCAACACTTGAGATTAGTCATCCAGTGTGTTGCCGATTATGAGGATGCCTTCCGCAGAGCGTTGGGTGCAAAGCGAAGCGAGGAAGCAAGGAAAGAACTTTCTGCAAAGAAGCGAACCTTGCAGAAATCTGAAAACCGTCTGGCTGAACTGGACAGATTGTTCAAGCGTATTTATGAGGACATGGTCAACGGGAAGCTGTCCGAAGCTCGTTTTCAGATGTTATCTGATGATTATGAGCAGGAGCAGGCAGACCTGAGAGCCAAGATTGAAATGCTTGAAAACGAAATACAGAATCAAGAAGATCAAGCGGAGAATGTTGATAGGTTTATCCGACAGGCAAAGAAATACCTGTACTTGGAGAAGCTGACACCCACTATTCTGAACGATATGGTAAATGCCATATATGTCCATGCGCCGGATAAGTCCAGCGGACACCGAGTGCAGGATGTGACGATCAGCTACAACTATATCGGCATACTCCCCGCCAATTTACTCTATGATGTTATGAACGGAAAAGCGGCATGATTACTCATGCCGCCTTTCCGAAAAGATTATTATACTGTTTTATTGGACCGCTCCCTGCGATCGCTTCTTTTTCTGAAAAGGAGAAGGGAGCGGTTCAAGGGGGATTTTTGGGGTGCAATTGTGTGAAAAACAGGGATAATTGCACATCGCTGCTGGACTTTCCGGACGAAATTTAGTACAATCCCTAGAATGAAGTATCGTATTGCGGAGCTGAAACCGTATATTCGGCAGGTGTGGCGCCTGAGCCTGCCCGCCATTCTCACGCAGATCACATCCATCTTGATGCAGTATATCGACTCTGCTATGGTGGGCGCGTTGGGCGCGAATGCGACCGCGTCGATCGGCCTTGTCGCCACGAGCACATGGCTGTTCAGCGGCGTTACCTACGCCCTGTCCGCAGGCTTTTCGGTGCAGGTCGCGCATCATATCGGAGGCGGCAGCGAAGAAGACGCAAGGCACGTCGTTCGTCACGGACTGATCGCCGCGCTTTTGCTGTCGGCCGTGTTGTGCCTCGCGGGCATCGCGATCAGCCGCCCGCTTCCCGTCTGGCTCGGCGGGGAGGAAGCCATCCGCGGCGACGCCTCCGACTATTTTCTCGTGTTTGCGCTCATGGTCCCGTTTTTGCAGCTCAATTCGCTTGCCGCTTCTTTTTTGCAGTGCAGCGGCGATATTCTCACGCCAAGCATCCTAAACAGCGTCATGTGCGCGCTGGACGTCGTATTCAATGCACTGCTGATCCCGCGCTTCGGCGTGCTCGGCGCGGGCATCGGTACGGCGCTTGCCTGCGCGGCCATCGCGCTTTTGATGCTCTGGCGCTGCTGCGTGGCGAGTCCCGCGCTGCATCTGCGAAGGGAGCGCTGCGCGTTTGACCCGAAGATCATCAAACGTGCGATCCGTCTCGGCACGCCGCTTGCGATCCAGGAGATCGCCATGAACGGTGCCATGGTCGTTTCGACCGCGATCATCGCGCCGCTCGGCGCTGTCTCGATTGCTGCCAATTCCTTTGCGGTGACGGCGGAGAGCCTGTGCTACATGCCGGGCTACGGCATCGGCACGGCTGCTACCACCCTTGTCGGCCTGAGCGTCGGCGCAGGGGATGAGGAGACGGCGCGGCGCTACGGCAGGATCTGTACGGCGATGGGCGCGGCGATCATGGGCGGCGCGGCGCTTGTCATGTGCGCTATCTGCCCGCTCGTGTTCCGCATACTCACACCCGATCCCGCCGTGCGGAAACTCGCCGCAGAGGTACTCCGCATTGTACTGCTTGTCGAGCCGCTGTTCGGCGTTTCCATCGTTGGCGCAGGCGCGCTGCGCGGCGCGGGCGACACGCTGGTGCCGAGTCTCATGAACCTCGGAAGCATTTGGGTCATACGCATCGGCCTTGCACTGCTGCTCACGCCGCCGCTCGGACTGCACGGCATGTGGATTGCCATGGCCGTCGAGCTGTGCGTCCGCGGACTGCTCATGCTCTATCGCAGCCGCACGACGGGCTACTATGCGGCGGCAGCGGCGCATGAGGATGGCTGACGCAGGGGTAGAAAAACAGCCAAAATTTTCGCGCGGCCTTTACAAAACGCCGTTTGGCGGGTATACTATCGGGGTAAAGCGTTGAACGGGACGAGTAGGGAAAACGCAGGTCAGGAGCGAGCCGCATCCGGTGCAAGGCGGCGGCCGTGCATTCACCGAACATCACCCGCGAGCGCGTCCGTGAACACAGCGGCGCTGTCGGTAACGGACGACGTGTTTCTCACGTTACAGGGAGACCAGAGCGGACGGGCTTGCGATGCAGACCCGTCAACACCGGGTGGTACCGCGGAAAGCGTCGGCTTTTCGTCCCGCAAGGACGAGGAGCCGTTTTTTATCGGCGTGAACGCGCCGCAGCCGGAGTTTCAAGAACGAACGAATGCGCATGGAGGAAGCACAATGTACAAAAAAGTCACAACGGACATGAATTTTGTTCCGCGCGAGAAGGAGATCCTCGAGTTCTGGAAGGAGAACGAGGTCTTTGAAAAGAGCGTAGAGCTGCGAAAGGGACAGGAGACCTATACCTTCTTCGACGGTCCGCCGACCGCGAACGGCCGCCCGCACATCGGCCACGTCGAGACGCGCGCCATCAAGGATCTCATCCCGCGGTACAAGACCATGAAGGGCTACGACGTTCTGCGCAAGGCCGGCTGGGACACCCACGGCCTGCCCGTTGAGCTGGAGGTCGAAAAGATGCTCGGCCTGGACGGAAAAGAGCAGATCGAGGCTTACGGCGTGGAGCCGTTCATTAAGGAGTGCAAAAAATCGGTCTGGAAGTATAAGACCGAGTGGGAGCAGATGTCCGACCGCGTCGCCTTCTGGGCGGACATGAAGGATCCCTATATTACCTATGACAACAACTACATCGAGTCCGAATGGTGGGCGCTGAAGAAGATCTGGGAAAAGGGCCTGCTCTATAAGGGACACAAGATCGTCCCCTACTGCCCGCGCTGCGGCACGGCGCTGTCCAGTCATGAGGTCGCACAGGGCTATAAGGACGTCACCGAGACCTCCGCGACCTGCCGCTTCCGCTGCACGGATGAGGACGCGAGCTATCTGGCGTGGACGACGACGCCCTGGACGCTGCCCTCGAACGTCTGCCTCTGCGTAAACGCGAATGTGGATTATTGCCGTGCAAAGAAGGACGGCGAGATCTTCATCCTGGCGAAGGATCTTGTGCCGAACGTGCTCGGCGAAGAGGCGGAGATCGTCGATGTGTTTCCGGGCAGCGCGCTCGTGGGCCGCAGCTATGAGCCGCTGTTCGACTGCACCGAGAAGGCGGTCAAGGGCAAGAAGGCGTTCTACGTTATCGCGGACGACTATGTGACCACCACCGACGGTACGGGCATCGTCCACAACGCACCCGCATTCGGTGAGGACGACGCGCGCGTCTGTCGCGAGAATAAGCTCCCCTTCATCCAGCTCGTCGATACCCGCGGCAGGATGTGCGGCGGCACGCCGTGGGACGGCACCTTTGTCAAGGATGCGGACCCGCTCGTGCTCGAAGCGCTGAAAGAAAAAGGACTGCTCTTTGCGGCGCCCGTGTTCACACACAGCTATCCCTACTGCTGGCGCTGCGATACGCCGCTCATCTACTATGCCCGTGAGACGTGGTTCATCAAGATGACCGCCGTGCGCGTCAAGCTCATCGAGTTCAATCAGCGGATCAACTGGTATCCCGACAACATCAAGGACGGACGCATGGGCAACTTCCTCGAGGGCGTCATCGACTGGGGCCTCTCCCGCGAGCGCTATTGGGGAACGCCGCTTCCGGTCTGGACCTGTGAATGCGGCCATGAGCATGTGATCGGCAGCATCGCGGAGCTGAAGCAGATGAGCCGCAACTGCCCGGACGATATCGAGCTGCACAAGCCCTACATCGATCAGGTCGAGGTCGTCTGCCCCGTGTGCGGAAAGATCATGAAGCGCGAACCCGTCGTTATCGACTGCTGGTTCGATTCCGGCTCCATGCCCTTTGCACAGTGGCACTATCCTTTCGAGAATCAGGACGTGTTCGAGAAGCGCTACCCGGCGAACTTCATCTCCGAGGCCATCGACCAAACGCGCGGCTGGTTCTATACCCTGCTTGCGATCTCGACCTGTCTGTTCGATGAGCCGGCGTTCAAAAACTGCGTGGTCATGGGCCATGTGCAGGATATGGAAGGCCGGAAAATGTCCAAGCACCTCGGCAACGTCGTGAGCCCGTGGGATGTGCTCGATAAGCAGGGCGCGGACGCGGTGCGCTGGTATTTCTATGCGTCGAGCATGCCGTGGCTGCCCTGCCGCTTCTCCGGCGACGCGGTCTCCGAAATGCAGCGCAAGTTCATGGGCACGCTGTGGAATACCTATGCGTTCTATGTGCTGTATGCGGATATTGACAAGTTCGATCCGACGAAATATCGTCTTGAGGACTGCAAGCTCTCCGAGATGGACGCGTGGGTACTCTCGCGGCTGAATACGCTTGTCAAGACCGTGGACGAAAACCTTGCCGCCTTCCGTATCACGGAATCCGCGCGCGCCATGCAGGATTTTGTGGACGAACTGTCCAACTGGTATGTCCGCCGTTGCCGCGAGCGTTATTGGGGCGGCGAAGAAACGCCGGATAAGGTCGCGGCGTACATGACGCTCTACACCGTGCTCGAGACGATGGCGCGGCTGTCCGCACCGTTCACACCGTTCATGGCGGAGCAGATCTATCAGAACATCGTGCGCACCGTGGATAAGGATGCGCCGCTGTCCGTGCATCTGACGTCGTTCCCCGCGGCGGATACGCGCCGTATCGATCCCGCGCTCGAAGAGAACATGGCGCGCGTGCTCGGTATCGTAACGCTCGGCCGTGCGGCGAGAAATGCGTCGTCCATGAAGATCCGTCAGCCGCTCGCTGCGATGTATGTGCAGGGCGAGACCATGCCTGCGGAGTTTTCCGACATCATCGCGGATGAGCTGAATATCAAGAAAGTGGCATTCGTCGAGGACGCGTCCGGCTTTATCTCCTATCGCGTCAAGCCGCAGCTCAAGACGCTCGGACCGCGCTACGGAAAGATCCTGCCCGCCATCCGCGAGCACCTTGCGGGCGAGGGCGTAGGCGACGCGGTGGTCAAGGCCACGGCGAACGCAGGCGTGTACACGGCGGAGGTCGCAGACACGGAGATCCGTCTCATCGCGGAGGATGTGCTGGTTTCGACGGAGCAGAAGGCGGGCTTTGTGTCCGAGAGCGACGGGGGACTGACCGTTGTGCTCGACACGAACCTGAACGACGCGCTGATCGAAGAGGGATTTGCGCGCGAGATCGTTTCCAAAGTGCAGACCATGCGCAAGGAGGCGGGCTTTGAGGTGGCGGATCACATCGTGCTGGGCTATGCGGGAAGCGAACGGATCGCGGAGATCTTCCGTGACTACGGCGACGGCATTCTGTCCGACGTGTTGGGCGACGCGCTGCTCGAGGGCGGTCCCGACGGCTATGTCAAGGAATGGAACATCAACGGCGAGACCGTCACGCTCGGCGTGAAATGCGTCTGAGCGGATCGCACGGAAAACCGTTTTGCGGGGGACTCGCAAAAAGCCTGCGTGTCCCTTGGAGGGGGAGGGCGTTCGCGCCTTCCCTCTGCTGTTTGGAAAAGGATCAAGGAGAACTCCATGCTCGGAACCATTGTAAATGCCGCTGCCGTTCTGATCGGCGGCGGCGTGGGGCTGCTGCTCAAGCGCGGGCTGCCAAAGCGCGTTTCGGACGCGATCATGGGCGGCGTGGCGCTGCTCGTGACGTACGTCGGCATCGACGGCGTGCTGGACGGACAGAAAACGATCGTCGCGGTGCTCTCGATGGTCGTGGGCGCGGCGATCGGCAGCTGGATCGATATCGATGCGGGATTGACGCGGCTCGGCGCGTTTGCAGAGAAGCGTCTGAATGCAGGGCGTGAGGACAGCCGGCTTGCAGAGGGCTTTGTGAGCGCGAGCCTGCTGTTCTGCGTGGGCGCGATGGCGGTCGTCGGCGCGCTGAACAGCGGCCTTTCCGGAAACCACGACATTCTGTTTGCAAAGGCGCTCATCGACGGCGTGACCGCCTGCGTCCTGGCCTCAACGCTCGGCGCGGGGGTGCTGCTGTCCGCGCTTGCCGTGTTCGTTTATCAGGGCGCGATCGCGCTGCTTGCGTCCGCGCTTGCGCCCGTTCTGTCCGATGCGGTCGTTGCGGAGATGAGCTGCGTCGGCTCGCTGCTCATCATCGGTATCGGCCTGAACATGTTGAACGTTACAAAGCTGAAACTCGCGAACTATCTGCCCGCGATTATTTTGCCGATCCTTTTTTGCAGGCTCTTTTGAAGGCGCCGGAGGGGGGAACATGAAGATCATCGACATACACAGCCACGTATACCCGGACGCGATCGCGCAGCATGCAGCGGATGCCATCAGCGCATTTTACGACAATGTCTATCCTGCGCGGGGGGACGGCAGCGTCGCAACGCTCCTTGCCAGGGGAGAGGCGGCGGGAATCACACGGCATGTTGTGTCGAGTGCCGCGACGACGCCGCATCAGGTCTCCGCGATCAATCATTTTCTGCATGACGCGGCGGCTGCGCATCCGGAGCGGTTGTCCGCGCTCGGCACGCTCCATCCGGACAGCAAAGATCCCGCGGCGGACGTTGCGGAGATCCTTTCACTCGGACTGCTCGGCGTAAAGCTGCATCCGGATTTTCTGCATATTGCGGTGGACGATCCGCGCTTTTTTGAGCTGTTTGCGCTCTGTGAGGGACGGCTGCCGGTCCTGTGCCATCTCGGAGATTCCCGCGAGGATGCGACTGCGCCTGCACGGGTCAAACGCGTGCTGAAAAACTTCCCGAAACTCACATTCATCGGCGCGCACTTCGGCGGTTGGATGATCTGGAAAGAGGCGGCCGAGGCGCTCTATACGGAGGAACGGCTCATCGTGGACTGCTCCTCCGCGCTGTTCTCAATGACGCCGGAGGAGGGCGCGTGGTTTATACGGCTCTTTGGCGCGGAGCGGGTGCTGTTCGGCGTGGACTATCCCATGTGGGAACCGGTGCAGGAGGTGGAGCGGTTTTTCCGGTTGCCGCTCACCGAGACGGAGCGCGAACAGGTATTGTACCGCAACGCGGAGGCGCTGTACGGGCTGGGGGAAAGCATGAACGGCTGACGCCGGCGCGCAATAAATAACGGACGGTTCGTATGGGGACCGCCCGTTAATTCTTGTACGATGTATGCGGTTCATGAACGAAAGGCATGTATGGGACGTGATCCCTGCCCTGTTTTTCTGAAGGGGAAGGGCCTAAGCGTTTGCATCGACGTCCGCTGCGTTTCGCTGCTCGCGGCGTTTTTTCAGTTCAGCGCGTTTTTTCTTGTCGGATGCGTCGAGCGCGCTGCCGAAGCACAGACCGAAGCCCATGCCGATGCAGAGCCCTGTCGAGGTGCTTTGAAACGAGATGCCAAAGCACATGCCGAGCGCAATGCCGAGGCACAGTCCGATCGACAGATAGGACATCGGCGCTTTCTCTTTTTCATAGAGTGAAAGCCCGTTCCGCTCGCCCGCGGGGGAGAATTTCAGTTTTTCAAGCACACGCTTTGAGGCGGCGTTGCCCGGCTCCGCGTCCGCGAGCACAAAGTATACCCGATTATCCGAAAACGCCCAGTTCAGCGCGGCCTGCACGGCCTCCGAAGCATAGCCCTGTCCCTGAAACGCGGGCGCGACGCCATAGCCGATCTCGACCTCGCCGCACTCGTTCGGCTTGCCCTTGAAGCAGAGGTCGCCGATCGTCTCGCCCGTATCGCGCCGTTCGATCCGCCAAGCCGTCGCAAAGAGACGTTCCGCCGGCTCCGCCTGCGAAAGCGCAAGCATTTCCGCATAGGCCGACCGCAGATGTTCGTCTGTCTCCGAGGCGATCTTTTGCGCCAGCTCCGCGTCCGTCATGGCGGTGATGCGGAGCCGCTTTGTCCGAAGAGCCGCTCTTTTCTCTTTCATACCGCATCCTTTCGAACACATGTTTTTCTCAGTATAGCATCCGCCGCCTTTTTCGTAAAGCCGCTTGACAGACGGCATGTCGGGTGATATATTGTGCATATACGATATATACAATTTGAAGACGAGGGAGGGATGACCATGGCATTGCTGGAAGTGGAGGGACTGACAAAGCGCTATCCGGGCTTTACGCTGGACAGCGTATCCTTCCGGCTGGAGACGGGCTATATCATGGGATTTATCGGCCGCAACGGCGCGGGCAAGACCACGACGCTGAAATCCATGCTGGGGCTGGTGCATGCGGACGCCGGAAGCGTTCGGATCGACGGGACGGAATACCGCGAAGATGAGCATTTGGCAAAGCAGAAGCTCGGCGTCGCTTTCGGCGGCGTGGATTACTATCCGCGGGCAAGGCTTTCGGACATCGCGCGCGTAACGCGGCGGTTTTATGAGGCGTGGGACGAGACGCAGTACCGCGCGCTGCTCCAAAGATTCCAGCTCGATGAGAAGAAGCGTGTCCGCGAGCTGTCGCAGGGGATGAAGGTGAAGTTTTCGCTGGCGCTTGCGTTGTCGCACAACGCAAAGCTGCTGCTGCTTGATGAGCCGACGAGCGGGCTCGATCCCGTTTCGCGAGAAGAGCTGATCGAATTGCTGCAGCACATCGTGGAGGACGGAGAGCACAGCATACTGTTTTCAACGCATATCACATCCGACCTCGAAAAGTGCGCGGATTATATCACCTATATCCGCGGCGGCCGCATTGCGGCGAGCACGGATCTCGACTCGTTCAAGTCGGAATACCGCCTTGTGCGCGGCACGCGGGCGCAGCTTACGGAACCGCTCGTTCAAAAATTTATCGGCGCGCGCAAAAACGCCTTTGGCTTCACGGCGCTTGCAAAAGCGGAGGATGCGGCGGCAATGGTGGGACTTGAGATCGCGCCCGCGGATCTCGAATCGATCATGATCTACTTTGACGGGGAGGTGCCGGCAGATGAACGCATTGCTCTATAAGGAATGGAAGCTCGCAAAACACCCGACGGTGCTGATCTACCTGCTGTTCGAGCTCATGCTCCTCATTCCGAGTTACCCGTACTATGTCGCGTTTCTCTATACGGGACTGGCCGTGTTTTTCGTATTCCTCTACGGAAGGGAGAACAACGACCTCAGCTTTTCCGTGCAGCTTCCGGTGTGCAAACGGGACGTTGTCCGGGCGCGAATGCTCTTTGTGGTGCTGATGGAGCTTGCGCAGATCCTGGTATCCATCCCCATCGCCGTCCTCGGCGTGCGCATCAACCCAAACGGCTGCAATACGGCGGGCATTGAGCCGAACGCCGCGTTTTACGGATTTGTGTTCGGCATGTATGCCGTTTATAACGCACTGTATTTCACTCGCTTCTACCGCGATCCCGACAAGCCCGGCAAAGCGCTGCTTCCCGCGGGGCTTGCGATGCTGCTCTATATCGCGCTTGCGGAGGGGCTCGTGCATGCCATACCCGCGTGGAACGCTGCGCTCGATACGTTCGATCCCGCGTCGCGCGGCATTCGCGTTGCGATACTGATCGCGGGTCTTGCCGTCTTTGCGGGGCTGAACCTGCTTGCCCTGCGCAGGAGCGAGGCGCTGTTTGAAAGGGTAGACCTGTGAACGGTCTGACGATCGATCTCAGAACGACGTCCGATACGCCGATCTACCAGCAGATCGCGGAGCGCATTCGCGCCGCCATTTTGGACGGAAGCCTGGAAAGTGACGCCTGCCTGCCGCCGATCCGCACGATGGCGGCGGAGCTTCGCGTGAGCGTTATCACAGTCAAGAAGGCGTATGAACTGCTGGAACGGCAGGGCCTGCTCTATGCGGTCACGGGCAGAGGCAGCTTTGTCGCGCCGATCGCGGTGGGCGATCGCGGCGGCCGCCGCACGGAGCTTGCCGAGGAACAGCTGAAAAAGGATCTCGCCCGCTACAAGGCGCTCGGGGTCACAAAGGCGGAGCTGCTCACGATGGTGGAACGCCTGTACGGAGAATGAGGACAACGACAGCCGGCGGCTTGCACAAAGCCGCCGGCTGTTTTCGTTTGCAAGGGGAACCGCGCGCCGGCGTTATATTACCAGCTCGGCACGCTGAATGATCTGATCTTGGAACGCCTTACCGAGCTCGACAAAGTAGCCGCTCCAGCCCCAAACGCGAACGATCAGATTTGAATTTGCAGAAGAAACCCCGGTACGAGGGGAAAGCCGTACCGGGGCGTTTCGGAGAGAGGGATACGGCCGCTATTTTGCCAGCACGCCCGTAAATCGCCGGATGGCGGTAAGCTTCATAGCCGACAGGGACGAGATCTTGACGACATCGCCTGTGTGCGGGGCGTGGATGAATTTCCCGTTGCCGATATAGATGCCGACGTGGGAGACCGGGTCGTTAAAGGCGACAAGATCGCCCACGCGGATTTGACGCTTCGGAACGGCAATGCCTGCGGCCGCCTGCTCATAGCTGACGCGCGGGATGGAGAGCCCGGCCTGCCGGAAGGCATATTGCGTCAGTCCCGAGCAGTCGAACCCTGTCGCCGGGCTGCTGCCGCCGTAGACATAGGGCGTGCCGAGAAATGATTTTGCAGTGTCAACGACGGTGCGGATGCGAAAGGCTTCCGCGGTCGCTGCGGAGCGCGTCGCATTGCCCGCCGCGCCGTCTGCGGCAAGACCGTTGCGCGATTGATATGCGGTAACGGCGCTTCTTGTCTTTGCGCCGTAGACGCCGTCCGCGCTGCCCGACAGATAGCCGAGCAGGATGAGATCGTTTTGCAGTTCCCGGACGTCCTCGCCGCGGCTGCCGTAGCGGAGCACCGTATCGGACGATGCGCTGCTGCCGGAGCCGGACGCGCCCGCGGACGAAAGGGAGACATATGCGCTGTAGACATAGCCGCGCTGGTCCTCGTGGGTGACGGCATACCAGCCGTTCGTTTCGCCGGTCACGGCGACGGTATCGCCGCGATAGAGGTAGGCAAGCCGCGCGCCCGACGTGGACGGCTTGCTGCGCAGGTTGACCTTGTCGCCCGTGATCGAGCCGCTCCGATTCTCTGCGGCGGACGAAAGGGAGACATACGCGCCATAGACATAGCCGCGCTGTCCCGCATGGGTGACGGCGTACCAGCCGTTCGTTTCGCCGGTCACGGCGACGGTGTCGCCGCGGTAGAGATAGGCAAGCCGTGCGCCCGACGTGGACGGTTCGCTGCGCAGATTGACCATGTTGCCGGTGATCAAGCCCTCGCTGTCGGCCCGCGCCGAAAGCAGCGGAACGAAGGCGAGCAGCAGCATGGCGCAGCAGGTCAGGATGCGTTTCGTTGTTCGTTTCATTGGTATCACCTCGTGACCGAGGGTAACAAAAGAATAAGGCGAGAGCGTGAACTCTCGCCGTTGTTTCAAAACTCGAAACAATATTGGAATTTTCTGTAGAAAAGAGCGATGGTTTTCTCCGAGATCCTGGAAGCTTTGGAAAAGCTTGCCGCACGGCTTTGTTCGTCCGACCGCCGGATAACGGCTGTGCACGGCGCCGCGGGCGCCCCGAATCGACAAGATCCGTGGAACGCTTTTTCCGCGGCAGGCGGATTGCATCAGCGCCGCGGGCGGAAACGAGATGCCGCCGGAGCGTCTCAACCCTCTGCCTGCTTGAGCGCGAGACGCACGGCGCGCGAGAGCTGATCCGCACAGGACGTCCCCTTGCCGCCGCAGGTGTTGCCGGAGAGAAGGGAAACGAGCCGTTCCGCGTCCATGCCCTCGGTGAGCTTTCCGATGGCCTTGAGATTGCCGTTGCAGCCGCCGGTGAACGAAACATTGTGAATGCGTCCGTCCTCAAGGTCGAACTGGAGCTGCGAGGCGCAGACGCCCTGCGTTTTGTACTGATAGTGCATGATCAAACCTCCTTGGTTGTATTCTTTGATCCCCGTAAAAGCAAGCGGCTGACGGGGCGTTCATAGCAGTAGGTCAGGAGCGCGGCGGCGGCGATCGCCACGAAAAAGACCACGACCGTGTATCGGATCTGCCAGGGACGGTCGCCGGTCATGTTGGGAAGCGCATCGCCCGCCCAGTAGGGGATGCGCCATTCCTTGAGCCGCACGGCAATCCACTGATGCCAGATGTACAGCTCATAGGAGATCGCGGCGAAAAAGCGCAGGATCCGGTTGCCGAGAAGCGCCCGCCCCACGCGGCCGGAAAACGAGAGCGCGAGCAGCAGCAGCGTGAACACGAGCGAGAGCGGGTATCGCATCGCCATCTGGTAGGCGGGGAGCAATTCCGCGCCCGCAGCGCCGTGCCGGATGCGGTTCAAGAGCACGAGTGAAAACGCGATCACCGGAAGCAGGAACAGCGGGAGAAGCCGTATCGGGCGCGCTGCGAGCCGCTTTTCCGACAGCGTGTAGACATAGGCGGCGGCCATACCGTTTGCAAACACGGAGAGAAAGGCCGGGAGCTGGTTTTGCAGCATGCGCAGCTGTTCCGGACGCGGCAGCGAAACGCCGTAAACAAAGAGCAGCGAAGCGCCGAGCATGGAAAGATAGGTGAGCAGCGGCTTTTTGCGGAAGCAGCGCGCAAGCAGCGGAAACAGCAGATAGAACTGCATTTCGACCGCCGCCGTCCAGAGCACGCCGTTGATCTTTGTACCGAGATAGGTCCGGGGCGAAAAGACCTGTGTAAACGAGAGCGTAGCAAGCAGATCGCGGATCGCTTCGCCGGCCGTGCCGTAGGCACGGGTCAGGAGCGCATAGCAAAACAGCAGAAGCGCCGAGAGATAGTAGGGAGGAACGATGCGGACAAGACGTTTCTTATAAAACCCCCGCACGGACGGCACGGGATCGCCGTATACCATGGAGCGTGCGTGGGGCAGGTACAGGCAGAAGGCCGACAGCAGCAAAAGCAGATCGACGAACAGATAGCCCGTGCGCGGAAGGATGTCGAGCGACACAAAAACAGCGCGCGGCCCAAAGGGCAGGCGCACCGAAAGGCTCGGAGACAGCCAGCTCTGCTGCCAGAAGTGATACCATACGATCATCAGGATCGCAATGGCGCGCAGACCGTCCAGAGCCGGGATATGCTTTGTGTCGGATTTCATCGGCCGTTCCATGAGACCTACTATACCACAGTGAAAAACGCGGAGCAAGGCTCCCGGCGAGGGGGCTTTTGAAAACAGAGCGGCGGAACGTCCCGGGGGAGCCCGCCGCAGATGTGCGTTCGATGTCAGAGCGTTTCGAGCAGCGCAACCGTGTGCTCAAGGTGCATGCCGCGCGAGGCTTTGACGAGGATGGTATCGTCGTCGCGCAAAAGCGAGGGAAGGGCTGCGTGCAGGGCTTCCGGCGTTTCAAAGTAGAAGCAGCGGCCCGGGCGCAGCGCGTCGGCGCCGCGGAAAATGCCCTCCGCGTTCGGGCCGACCGCCAGAATGAGATCCGCATCATGCCTTGCCGCATACAGTCCGACGACCTCATGAAACGCGTCGGAGTCCGGCCCAAGCTCCAGCATGTCGCCCAGAATGCAGACGCGGCGTTGACATTCCGCGCGCTGCAATACGTCGAGCGCTGCCATGACGGAGGTTGGGTTCGCGTTGTAGCTGTCGTCGAGAACGGTGAAGCGCTTTGTCCGCTTGATCTCCATGCGGCCTGCGGAGGGCGCATAGTCCAGGAGACCCTCGCGCAGCTCCTCGAGCGTCATGCCGAGCGTCAGCCCGACGGCGACCGCAGCGAGCGCGTTGTATACCATGTGGCGTCCCGGCGCGGGAACGCGCATGGGCATTTCGCCCCCACGGCAGACGAGCGTAAACTCTGTGCCGGACAGGCCGTTTTCCTTTAGGTTTACCGCACGAACCGCATTGTTTTCGCCAAGACCGAAGCAGATCGCGCCGGGGACGGCCGAGAGAAGATCGTCGTCGCCGTTGACGATGATGGAACCGCTGGGCTGCATGTATTCGAGCATTTCGGTCTTGCCGCGGAAAATGCCCTCGCGTGAACCGAAGAATTCGATGTGCGCAACGCCGATGTTTGTGATGAGGCAGATATCGGGGCGCACGATGCGGGCAAGGGCGCGGATCTCGCCGGGGTGGTTTGTTCCAAGCTCGAGAATGGCGAGGTCATGCGCCTTCTCCAGCTGGAACACCGCCTGCGGCACGCCGGTTTGATTGTTGAGGTTGCCGGGCGTTTTGAATGCGGAAAAACGGCGCGACAGCACCGTGTAGAGCATCTCCTTTGTCGAGGTCTTTCCGACGCTCCCCGTGATGCCGATAATGGGGATGCGGTGCGCCAGAAGATAGGCCTCGGCCAGACGCTGCAAGGCCTCCGTCGTATCGGAAACGAGGATGTGGGGCGTGCCGTCCGTGAGCGGACGGTCGGACAGCACTGCCAGCGCGCCCTGCTCCATGGCCGCCGGAATGAAGCGATGCCCATCGTGGATCTGTCCGATGATCGGGACATAGAGCGCGTGCGGCGCGGCCTTGCGGCTGTCGATCACGACGGAACAGACCTGCTCGGACAGCAGCGCGGGATCGCCGAAGTATTCGCCGGATACTGCGGAAACGGCCTCGGAAAGCAAAAACGGGATCATTGGTATTTCCTCATGGAAAGCGAAACGAGCCTGTCGCAGAGCGTCGGGTAATCGATGCCCGCGGCCGCGGCGCCCTGCGGCAGAAGGCTTGTCGGCGTCATGCCGGGCAGCGTGTTCACTTCAAGACAATAGAGCCTGCCGTCCGCGGCAAGCAGAAAGTCCGCCCGTGCATAGACCGCCAGGTGGAGCGTATCGCAGGCGCGCAGCGTCAACTCCTGCATTCTGCGCATATCTGCATCGGAAACGCGTGCGGGCGTGATCTCTTCCGTCCAGCCGGGCTGGTATTTGTGCGCATAATCATAGAAGCCCTCGCGGGGGATGATCTCCGTGCAGGGCAGCGCCTGCCCGCCGACCATGCCGCAGGTCAATTCACGGCCCTCGATGTATTCTTCGACAAGGATTTCGTCCTCATAGCGGAACGCCTCTTCCACGGAGGCCTTGTATTCCGCCGCTGTACGCGCGATGGCCACGCCGATGGAGGAGCCGCCGCAGCAGGGCTTGACGACGCAGGGAAGCGGGAATTCGGAAACGGGCGCGCCTTTTTTCAGCAGAAGCCCGCGGGGCGTCGGAATATCCGCGCCGAAAAAGAGCTGCTTTGTCACCCATTTGTGCATGGCGAGCGCGCAGCCGAAGGAGGGACTGCCCGTGTAGCGGATGCCGTGCAGATCAAGGAAGGCTTGCAGACGGCCGTTTTCGCCGTCCGCGCCGTGCAGGGCAAGATATGTGATGTCCGCCGCCTTGCACAGCTCCACAACGCCGCAGCCAATGTCGGGCGAAAGACCGGTCCTGCGCTCTTTGCGGATCGCGTCAAGATCGGGCGCAACGGTGCTGATCGTGCGCCGTGCAAGCGGTTTTGCAGCGGCGAACGCTGCGGCGGGATCCTTTGCAAGTTCCTCCGCGCCGAAAAACAGATCGACGAGAACGACTTTATGGCCGCGCTCCATGAGCGCGTTGGCGGCCATGACGCCGGAGGAAAGAGAAACGTCCCGCTCGGGCGACAGACCGCCCGCAAGCACTACGATATTCATAAAGGATTACCTCGCTTCCCATTCAAACGTTTCGATACGCATACTATCCTAAGATTTATACCACGAATCACCCGCCTTGACAAATAGTTTTTTGCGAAAAGGGGTGCAAAACTCCGGCAAAGTATCGTATACTGATAGCATGAAAAATATGATGAAAAAGTGTATTGCGGTTTTGTTGGTGCTCGCCATCGCGCTGTCGAGCACGGGGTGCGTTGCGATGTATATCGCAGCGGAACTCATCTCACGGCAGGAGCCCCCTTCGGCGGCGGTCACGCCGTACCTGATCGAAGCGCCCGTCCAGACCGTCCCCGGCAGTACGGACTGGATGAACGGCGAATCCGATCGCCCGGAGGTCAGATTCTCCGACATGGAGTACCGGCGTCCCGATACGGATGCGATCTATGACGCGATCGAGCAGCTGCAAAGCGACCTTGAAAGCGGAAAGTTCGATGCAGACACGCTCATCGCCCGCTATCAGGAGGTCCTCGACCTGTACGATGCGGCGGACTCGCAGTGCTCGCTCGCCTATGTGCTCTACGCCATGGACGTGACGGAGCCGTATTATCAGGACGAGTACAATGCGCTGACCGCCGCGCTGAACGACATTGACCTTTCACTCACGGACGTTTCCATCGCGTTGTTTGAAGATCAGGAAAGCGGCGCAGACATGACGGATCGCTTCGGAAAGAGCTTTGAGGACGCGGTCTACGCGGGAGAAAGCCTGAACAGCCCGGAGATCCAAACGGACATGGAGGAGGAGAACCGGCTATCCACACAGTACGACACCCTGCTGACCACCTTTACGCTCAAGGAAGGCGGCCGGGAGTACACGATGGAGGACATCGCGGCAATCTCGGAACAGGATTACAGCGAGTACGTCCGGCTGTTTGACGCATACTACGCTTCTTTGAACGCGCAGGCCGGGGATATTTTCCTGAAGCTTGTGAAGATCCGGACGCGCATCGCAAAGACGCTCGGATATGAAAGCTATGCGGATTATATGTACGACTGCTACGGAAGAGATTTTACTACGGAGGATGCCCGCGCACTCCATGCGGCGGTCAAGGAATATCTGGCGCCGCTGTTTGAGCGTACAACGCTCGATTACTACGGAAGCTATGGCAATAACTACTATGAGCAGGTCGGCGCGATCCGGGCGCCGATGGACAGCTTCGTGAGCAGAATGCGGAACGTGCTGGCGGAGTTCTCGCCCAAGGTGCTTGAGGCGCTTGACTATCTGCTGCGCAACGAACTGTACACCGCGACCGTGAGCGACAAAAAGATGGAGACGAGCTTTACGACCTATTTTGAAAGCTACCAATCGCCGTTCATCTTCATGCAGTGGACGGACGACGAGAGCAGCGCTTCGACCCTGATCCATGAGCTCGGCCACTTTGCAAATTATTTCCAGAACCCGTCCGCGGGATGGAACGCATCCGATTCGCTCGACATCGCGGAGATCGACTCGCAAGGGCTCGAGATGCTGATGACCGCGTACTACGAGGAGCTTTTCGGCGACGCGGCAACGGCGGTGCGCTCTTCCCGCTTGACCGACGGTCTGTATTCGGTCATCACCGGCTGCATGGAGGATGAGTTCCAGCAGGAGGTGTACGCCAACCCCGACATGTCGCTCGAGGAAATGAACGCGTTGTATGCAAGGCTCGGCTCCGAGTATAAGATCGGCGATCTGTACGGCTATACCGGAAGGGAATGGGTTGCGATCCCGCACACGTTCCAGTCGCCCCTGTATTACATCAGCTATGCGGTGAGCATGCTGCCCGCGCTTGAGCTGTTCGTTCTCGCGGATGAGGACTTTGAAGCCGCATCGGCGGCCTATCACGCGATCCTGATGCGGCCGGAATACTCCGCGCTTCGCACGATCACGGAGGAGAACGGCCTGCGCGACCCGATCGAACCGGGCTCGATCGAGCGGCTCTCTGAGGAATTGAAGCGCATCCTCCGGAAATAATATGGAAACGCATCGGCGGCATTGTCCCGCCTGCTTTGCGCCGCTCGGCCTGTTTGAGAGACGCTGCCCGGACTGCGGCTACGACGGGAAACCGGACGCCGTGCAGCGCATTCCGCTCGGAACGCGGCTGCAGGGGCGCTACCGCGCAGGCAGGATGCTTTTGAACGGGGCGTATTTGGGATTTGATGCAAAAACGGGGGAACGAGTGTGCCTTGAGCCGTACTACGGAAACGATCGCACCGCGTTCTTCCGCCGTGCGGATGCGCTGCTGCGCGTTTCAGACTGCGTGGGGCTGATCGCCGTTACGGACGCATTTGAGGACGCGGGCGCGGCGTTTTGTGTTCATGCGATGCCGGAGGGCGTTCCGCTGCCGCTCCGCCCGTTTCCGCTGACGGAGAAAGAGCTGCTGACTGCGCTGAACGACGCGGCGGACGCACTGCTCGTGCTGCACTCGATCCCCATTCCGCACGGCAGCCTGACGGCAGACCGGGTCTATGTGTCGAGCGACGGCCGGGCGCGCCTGCTGACGGCGGCGGCGCCCGGCGGCGGAATCGCGGATGACCTCAGAATGTTGGGGCTGCTGTTTCTGCCGGTACACGGTACGATCCATAAACGGTTCGACACCGTGCTGGAGGGACTTGCAGCCGGACGGTATACCTCGGCGCTGGAGCTGCGCCATGCGCTCGGCTGTCTTGCGGACGGACGCTCCGCGTGAGCGCCGAAGAGAAAGGGAAGATGCGCTGTATGCGGAAGACGCTTCCGAAAATCGAAAGATATCTGGAGGACAGACGAAGGACACGCCGCGTTCCGCGGGGGACAAGCATCCTGCGGGCTGCGGCGCTTTTTGTTTTGATGCTCGCGTGCCTGCCGGCGTTCGGATGCAGAAGGGAAACGCCGCAGCACATTGTTCTCGATCTGTTGCCGGAGACGGCGGAACCGGCTGTGCGGCAGCCCACGCCTACGCCGGACCCGCCGTTTTATCTCAACGTGACGGAGAGTACGATCTACGGCGGCGGCGTCTGCCAGCTTGTCGCTTATGAAAACCCCGGCGCGATGGAATGCCGTACCGTGCGGTGGCGGAGCGAAAACGAGGACGTCGCGATCGTGGAGGCATACGGCGTTGTGATCGGGCTTGCGCCGGGAACTGCGCGCATCATTGCCGAGGCGAACAACGGAAGCGGAGAAACGGCGGTCTGCAATGTGACGGTCACATCCGCTCGGCCCGCGCCGAACGAGACGCCGGCGCTGTCCGGAAACTGCTACGAAAAGGAAGAGCGGCTCCGCACATCCGCGGAGAAACGCATCCGCAGGATGGCGAAGGCTCTGGATCGATCGACGGCGGGCGGATGCATCGCGGCTGCGGCGCTCGGTTATGTCGGAACTCCCTATGGCACAAAGGAGGGCAACATCGATTGCAGTATGCTCCTGCTGTACGCGTGCCTTGACAACGGACTTCGCCTGCCGCGGCGATCGGACTGGCAGGCTGCGGCGATGGAAAGCCGCGCGATCGCGCTTCATGCGGTGCAGCCCGGCGATCTTCTGTTTTTTGCCTATCCGGAGGAGACGGAATGCACCTGTAAGACGGCGCCGCTGTGTACCCGGCATCTTGGCGTTCATCACAGCGCGGTATACCTCGGTGAAGCGAACGGCGTAAAGTATGTCGTCGAAGCGAGCAGCCGTATCGGGAAGGTGATCGTGCGCGTTTGGGGCGGCACGGAGCGGCACGCGGGGATGCGGCTCGTGCTTGCCGCGCGGCCCGCACGGGAGGTCGGCTGACATGCGGCGCGTGGATGATCTTCAGTTTCAGGGGCTCAGGCTCGTGCAGGACACAGAACTGCCGCGCTTTACGGCGGATTCCGTGCTGCTTGCAAATTTTTTGCGGCTTCGCCCGAACGATCGCGCGATTGATCTCGGCAGCGGCACGGGCGTGCTCTCGCTCCTCGGCGCGGCAAAGACGGGCGCGGCGTTTGTCGGCGTGGAGCGATATGAGGAGCTGACTGCGCTTTCTAAAGAGTCCGCTGCACTGAACGGGCAGGAGATCCCCTTCTACACGATGGATGTCGCGGACGCGCCCGCGTTTTTCGGACACGGGTCGTTTTCGGCTGCGGTGTGCAATCCGCCGTATTATTCCGCAGGGGAGCAAAGCCCGAACGATGCGCGGCGGCAGGCACGCCATGCGGACGCGGACGCGCTGGACAGGTTCTTCCATGCGGCCTTTTTGCTGCTCAAAAACGGCGGCGCGCTGTATGTCTGCTTTCCGGCAGACCGAATCACGACGCTGTTTCGGGCGCTGTACGGCGCAAGGCTCATGCCGAAACGCCTGCGGCCCGTTGCGGCCGCCGCGGAAAGCAGGCCGTATTTGCTGCTCGTGCAGGCGAAAAAGGACGCAAAAGAAGGATTGATCTTTGAACCCACCCAAATTTTATCAAACGGCTGATGAAATCGAAACGGACGGCGCATACTATCCTCTGAATCAAAGCCGTGCTGCAACGCGGCAACTGAATAAGGAGGAGAACTTTGATGTTCAAGAAAACTT
>ULQM01031416.1_pt1 | contig 40895 bp, 35 predicted proteins | sample 1954451 | NCBI WGS metagenome assembly ULQM01 (sample SAMEA4835655, study PRJEB28245) | human gut metagenome | biome: gut microbiome; material: fecal sample | place: Denmark | collected 2008 | reverse complement strand
TTTTTTCATCTACTGTCACACATCATTGTAAACCCTACATTCGCTGTATGTATAGAGCATTAAAAATAGATTTACATATCACATGGTTTAGTGTATAATATTTTAGCTAATTTTATTGAGGAATGATTGCAATGATAGAGTTTGAAGAGTATAAAGGAAAACTTAACGGCTTAAAGCCGACGCTCGACTCGCTGCGCGAGGCGCTGCACCTTGAATCTGCAGAGAAAGAGATCGAGGAGCTTGAGGGTCAGAGCGCACGCGACGGCTTCTGGAACGATGTCGAAAAATCCCAGCGCGTTCAAAAACGTCTGAAGCAGCTCAAGAGCAAGGTTGAAAACTACCAGAAGCTCTGCTCCGGCTGGGATGATCTGATGACGCTGTGCGAAATGGCCATAGAAGAGGACGACGATTCGATGCTGCCCGAGCTCCAGAGCGAGTACGCGGAGTTTGAAAAGAAGCTTGAGGAGACGCGTCTGGGCACGCTGCTGACCGGCGAGTACGATGCGAATAACGCCATTCTCACCTTCCATGCCGGTGCCGGCGGCACCGAGGCTCAGGACTGGACGCAGATGCTCTACCGAATGTACAATATGTGGGCCGACCGCCACGGCTACACGGTCAAGCTCATGGATTATCTTGACGGCGATGAGGCCGGCATAAAAAGCGCGACCATCCTGATCGAGGGCGAGAACGCCTACGGCTTCTTAAAAAGCGAGCACGGCATCCATCGCCTCGTGCGCATATCGCCCTTTGACTCCTCCGGCCGCCGTCACACCTCCTTCGCTGCTGTCGAGGTCATGCCCGAGATAAGCGACGATAACGAGATCGAGCTGCGCGACGAGGACATCAAAATGGACGTTTACCGCTCCTCCGGAGCGGGCGGCCAGAAGGTCAATAAGACCTCCTCAGCCGTTCGTCTGACCCATATTCCGACCGGCATCGTCGTGTCCTCGCAGGTCGAGAGAAGCCACTTCCAGAACCTCGAAAACTGCCGCAATATGCTCCGCGCACGCCTTGCCGAGATAAAGGAGCGCGAGCATCTTGAAAAAATCAGTGATATCAAGGGCGTGCAGCAGAAGATAGAATGGGGAAGCCAGATCCGCTCCTATGTTTTCATGCCCTACACTCTCGCCAAGGACCACCGTACCGGCTATGAAAACGGCAACATTCAAAACGTTATGGACGGCGATATAGACGGATTTATAAACGCCTTTCTCGCCATGAAGGCCGCCACCTGACAGGCTAAAATGCGCTCATACTGCGTCGAACGGAGCCGGGCATACACAAAGTATGCCCCGGCTCCGTCCGCCTTGCCAGAGCACAATGATCGGATGTGTCAAGGCAAAACGAAAGCGCACCGCCATTCTGGTGGTGCGCTTTATTTTATCCGTGCAGAAATCTTGAAAGGAATTCCTTCGTCTTGTCGTTCTGCGGATTTTCGAATATGTCGCGGGGCCTGCCCTCCTCGCAGATGACACCGCCGGACATGAACACGACGTTTGTCGACACGTCGCGGGCAAAAGCCATCTCGTGTGTGACGACTATCATCGTCAGGCCGTCGTCGGCAAGAGAGCGCATAACGTCGAGCACCTCGCCGACCATCTGCGGGTCGAGCGCGCTCGTCGGCTCGTCGAACAGCAGCGCCTCCGGCTCCATCGCCAGCGCACGGGCTATCGCGACGCGCTGCTTCTGGCCGCCCGAGAGCTGCGAGGGCCGCGCATTTATGTACGGCGCCATGCCGACGCGCTCGAGGTACTTCATTGCCGTCGCCTCGGCCTCCTCTCGGCTGCGCTTTAGTACCGAGACCTGACCGGTGATGCAGTTATTCAGGGCGGTCATGTTGTTAAACAGATTAAAGCTCTGGAACACCATGCCGACCTTTGCACGGTACTGTGAAAGGCTCATGTCGTGCGAGGTGATGTCCTTACCGTGATAGAGTATCTGTCCCGAGCTCGGAGTCTCGAGCAGGTTTATGCATCTGAGCATAGTTGATTTGCCGGAGCCCGACGCGCCGATGATGCTGAGCACCTCGCCCTTGGATACGCTAAGGTTTATATCGCGCAGGACGGTGTTCTCGCCGAACTGCTTTTGAAGATGAACGAGCTCAATTACTTTTTCGGCCATGTCTTACGACTCCTCCCTGCTTATGCGGATCTCGGCCGCACTGTCCGACTGCGAGCCGAATATGACATAGCTGTCGCCGCCGTCGAGCTTACGCTCTACCCAGCGCAGCAGCCGCGTTATCGTGAACGTCAGGATAAAGTATATGACGCAGACGACGAGATAGGTCTGGAACGTCTCAAAGCTCTGGCGCTTTATGATGCCGGCGAAGTAGTACAGCTCCGTTACGCCGATGACGTTCAGCACCGAGGTATCCTTGATGTTTATGACGAACTCATTGCTGACAGAGGGGAGGATGTTGCGCATGACCTGGGGGATTATGACCTTGAGCATGGTCTGCGAATGAGTCATGCCGATGCTCATCGCGCCCTCGAACTGGCCCTTGTCGATGGAGATTATGCCGCCGCGGACGATCTCGGCCATATACGCGCCGGTGTTTATCGAAACTATCAGAATGCCCGAGGGGATAAGCGGCAGGGTGCTGCCGCCGGTCGCGAAGGCATAGCCCCAGTAGATGACCATTGCCTGAACCATCATGGGTGTGCCGCGGAATATCTCGACATACACGGCGATGACGGCGTTGAGTATCTTGTGAAGCACACGCAGCACCGCGTTTTTCGACAGCGGAGCTGTTCGCACAACGCCGGTCATAAGACCTATCACGAGACCGGCAACCGTGCCGATGAGCGCGATCAGCATGGTGTTGCCCACGCCGTCAAGCAGCTGAGGATAGTATTTGACAACTATATTTATAACATCGTTAAAAAAGCTCATGGCAGTTTACCGGTCTTTCCTGAGCATAAGGGGAGCATCCGAGCTCCGCCTCAGCTAAGATTTTTTGCCCTTTCTATTCGTTATCGTCCTTGAAATGCGCCGGCCTTGTGATTGAGCAAAGCGAAGCCTGCGGCGCTCAGATCCGCTTAAAAACGGGGTTTGGATGCTCCCTTATGCTTTTACTTGCGGATGATAACGACGAGGTTGGACTCGTAGTAGGTGTCGGTAAAGTCGACCTGCTGTGCGCGCTCGGCGGTGGGGCTCATGCCGGCAGCAATGGCGTCGATAGCGCCGGATTCAAGCGCTGGGATGAGGGAATCCCACTCGATGGAGTATATCTCGAGCTTCATGCCGAGCTTGTTTGCGACATACTGTGCGATCTGAACATCATAGCCGTTTGCGTACAGGCCGTCCTTGCCCTCACCGGAGATGGGAACTGCGCCGAGGCTCGTACCGTCCATGTCGGTCCAGTTGTACGGCTCATAGGCACATTCCATACCGACTCTGAGAACGCCGCTGGTGCTTGCGGGTGCAGGGCAGCTTACCGCAAATTCGGTAACCTCGCCGCCGGAGGAGAGGGTGACTATCTGCTCCATGAGCTCCTCGCGCTGCTCGTCGGTGATGGTCGCGAGCACCTCGTTTATGCGTGCGGTAAGCTCCGAGCCCTTCTTGAGGCCGATCGCTATGCCGACGTCCGCGGGAGTTGCGGTAAAGCCCGTGTCGTTATTCTTCAGAGGAATGTAGGTCAGGCTGTCGTCTGACTGGCATACGGAGAAGGCCGTCGGCTCCTCTGCGATGTAGCCGTCGATAGCGCCGCTCTTGAGCGCGGTCAGAAGGTCTGCAAACTCGGGGTAGGTCGAGGACTGAACGTTCTCGATCTGAGTCAGCGCGTCGGCGTGGAAGGTGCCGGCCTGTGCGGCTATCTTGCAGCCGGCAAGGTCTGCTATGCTCGTTGCCTTCGTGAGGTCTGCCGCGGAATCGCTCCCGCCCTTGTCGCTGCCGCAGCCTGAAAACAGGCACAGGCACATTACCGCCGCCATAAGCAGCGCGATCAGGTTTCTTGTTCTTCTCATTTTTTCGGAACTCCTTTTTTATAAATTAATAAGCCTGCGACCCGAAGCGGTATCGCAGGCTTTGAAAAAGAAATTCCAAAATTATATTGCCTTCGATAGCTCTCCACATAATAATGTGACAGTCCGACGCTTATTCAGCGAAGTCCCAGCGTCAGCACGGCGGCAACCGTATCTGCGCTTCGGCGGAATTGCCTTTCCTCCGCAGCCGCTTGCCGGCGTATACCGTGGAGTACTCATCTTTTCCGCAACCTCTATCAGGTGCTGTCTTATTTGAGCCGCATTATAAAGCAGGCTTTTTTTCTTGTCAATACCCTTTCTGAACTTTTAACACATTTGCACGAATTTTTAGAGGCGAATCAAGGCCGCGCCTATACATTTGTTACAGCAGCCCGATGTCGAAGATACCGGCAGAAGCGGAAAACTGACGCTTTCCAACACTGCGCCGCACCGTGTAGGGAATGGGCTTGCCCATTACGCTTGTGACGGTTTTCTCCGCAGTTTCCGGTCGTGCTGACGCAATATATGTATCCGCAGGTGCGTGAAAGCGCCATTAAAGATAAGGCGTATCAGCAGGTGGGACGTACTCGTTCTTGAGTATCTCGCTGAAGCCGGGATCGTCGGCGGTGGTGTCCTCCGTGTCGCGCACGAAGTTTATAAACTCCGTCATGAGCTCCGACGGCTCGCGGTTTTTCATGCGCACAAGCACATATTCTATCTGCCGTGCGGGCTCGGTTATTATCTTTGTCACCAGCAGATCATTCGGCGTGTACGTTGTGCGGGGGAATATAGTTATACCTATATCGAGCTCGGACATGGCAATGGCGTCAAGATAGTTTGACAGCGTGCAGATGATCTTCGGCTCGGCTCCGGCTTCGGAAAACCATGCGCGTATCGCGTCGATGCGCGAGGGACGGCTCGGCACGATCAGCGGCTTTCCGGCGAGGCTTTGCAGCGATATCTCATCGCCCGGCAGCTGAGCAAGCTCGTTTGTACGCGACATTATTGCGACCCACGGGCCGCGCCCGACGGTGATGCCCTCAAGGTGCTCGGTGTCGTAGGGTGCCGCTATGACCGCGAGATCGACCAGCCCCTGACGCAGTCTGTCGAGCACATCGTCGCTGCTGCCGTTCCACATGCTGTACTTTACGTTGGGGAACTCCTCCTTAAAGCCAGCTATCCAGCGAGCTATGAGAAACGGCGCACGCCCCTCGACAATGCCGAGGTTTATCGTTCCGCTCATGCCGCCCTCAAGGCTCATTACCTCGCGCTGTGCCTTTTCGGTCATATCCAGTATCTGAGTTGCACGCAGAAGCAGAAGCCTGCCGGCGTCGGTCAATTGCAGCTGCCGCTTGCCGCGGATAAACAGCTTGACGCCGAGCTCCTCCTCAAGAGCCTTCATCTGATTGCTCAGCGGCGGCTGGCTCATGCACAGCCTCTCGGCCGCGTGGGTTATGTTCAGCTCCTCGGCCACAACCGTGAAATATCTAAGTGTTCTCAGATCCATCTCCATACTCCTCTCTCTATTGAGAGCATTATACCATATTTTTTTGATATGGCAACCGCAATGGTATATGTATTTTATTTATCAAACTTCTTGTGCTAATATACCGCCATAAGGTCGAAGCAAGGAAATTCCTTGAGCCTTATTTGTTGTAATCATTTGCTCTCTCATCTGTAAAACTGAAGTCTGCCGCATTCCTCTGTGCGGCAGAATTTAGTTTTTTATAGGGCATTGAAAACAGCGCGAATTTAATACGGCAAATGCTATGACGAAGACAAGTAGCTCATATGCTCGGTCACAGAGAGTCGGGGACAGTGCGAGCCCGATACCGGAGGATGAGTGAATAACACTTTACCAGCAGCAAGCTGAAAAGGAAACCGAGTAGGCAAGACGCGGAGTGCGGCGTTAAGGCACGAGGGCTTGCTTGAGCCCGTAAAAGTGATTGCTTCGGCAATAAGTTAGGTGGCACCGCGGATTTGCAGCTATTCGTCCTAAAGTTTAGGGATAGCTGCCCAAAAAATTCGGAGGTGCATTTTTTATGTGTTCAATCATCGGTTTCACAACTAAGGAGCTTTCCGCTCAGTCGATCAGAGCGTATTTCGACCGCACGGTCTCACGCGGTCCGGACGCAACGCGTATGGCGACGCTGCCCGGCGCGGTGCTGGGCTTTCACAGGCTGTCAATAATGGGTCTGGATGAACGCGGTATGCAGCCGTTTTACCTCGGCAACGATGCTGTAGTCTGCAACGGCGAGCTGTACGGCTTCCGACAGCTCCGCGAGGAACTTAGTGTAAAATACAGCTTCAAGAGCGAGTCCGACTGTGAGATCATACTGCCGCTGTATCATGAGTACGGGCTTGAGATGTTCAAAAAGCTCGATGCGGAATTCGCGATGATAATCTACGACTATGAAAAGCAGGAGCTTATCGCCGCACGCGACCCCATTGGCATCCGCCCGCTGTACTACGGACACTATGCCGATGGCAGCATAATATTCGCAAGCGAGGCAAAAAACCTCGTCGGCCTGTGCGATGATATAATGCCGTTTCCTCCCGGATATTACTACGCAGACGGAAAATTTACGCGCTACGCCGATCTTACGAGCGTTTCCGAGTATTCGTCCGACGATCTCGACACCGTATGCCGCAAGATCCGCGAAAAGCTGATCGCGGGCGTTGAAAAGCGCCTTGACGCGGACGCGCCGCTCGGCTTCCTGCTCTCCGGCGGACTGGATTCCAGCCTGGTGTGCGCAATATCGGCAAAGCTACTCGGCAGGAAGATCCGTACCTTTGCAATAGGCATGGATCAGGACCCCATCGATCTCAAATATGCACGCAAGGTAGCCGATTTCATAGGCTCGGAGCACATGGAGGTCAGCATGACCCGTGATGAGGTCATCTCCTCGCTCGAGCAGGTCATAGCGATGCTCGGCACTTATGATATAACCACCATCCGCGCAAGCATGGGCATGTACCTGTGCTGCAAGGCGATACACGAAAAGACCGATGTTCGTGTGCTGCTCACGGGCGAGATATCAGACGAGCTGTTCGGATATAAATACACCGACTTTGCCCCATCGCCGGAGGAGTTCCAGCGCGAGGCGAAAAAGAGAGTGGACGAGCTGCACATGTACGACGTTCTGCGTGCCGACCGCTGCATATCCGTAAACTCGCTGGAAGCGCGTGTGCCCTTCGGCGATCTCGATTTTGTCCGCTATGTCATGAGCATTGACCCCAAAATGAAGATGAACACCTATGACATGGGCAAATATCTGCTGCGCCGCGCGTTTGAAAAGGACGGCATACTGCCCGACGAGATACTCTGGCGTCAGAAGGCCGCGTTTTCCGACGCTGTCGGCCACTCGATGGTAGACGATCTCAAGGCCTATGCAGAGAGCGTGTACAGCGACGAGGAATTTGCCGCAGGATGCAAAAAATACGATTTTGCGACTCCCTTTACCAAGGAGAGCCTTCTTTACAGAGATATATTTGAAAAGTACTACCCCGGTCAGGCGAAGATGGTCAAGGACTTCTGGATGCCGAACAAGACATGGCCGGACTGTGACGTTGACGACCCCTCCGCACGAGTTCTGAAGAACTACGGCGCGAGCGGAAAATAAAAGGAGGATAAAACCATGAGCAGAGAAGTAAAAAAGATCCCTGAGCTGTTCGGCAGCTGCGTATTCAACGAACGCACAATGCGCAAATACGTCAAGGAGAAGTACTTCCAGGAGTGGAAAAAGTGCCTTTCCGACGGAAAACCACTGACACTTGAAGTTGCCGACGGCATTGCCGAGGGCATGAAGCAGTGGGCGCTGGAAAACGGCGCGACCCACTTCACTCACTGGTTCCAGCCCCTGACCGGCATTACCGCCGAAAAGCACGACAGCTTCATTTCGCCCGCCGGAGGCGGCGCGATAACGATGGAGTTTTCCGGCAAGGAGCTCGTGCGCGGCGAGCCCGACGCATCCAGCTTCCCCTCCGGCGGTCTGCGCGCAACATTTGAAGCACGCGGCTACAGCGCATGGGACCCCACCGCATTTGCATTCATAAAGGACGGCACGCTGTGCATCCCGACCGTGTTCTGCTCGTATTCCGGCGAAGCGCTGGACAAGAAAACGCCGCTTCTGCGCTCATGCGACGCGGTGAGCCGCCAGGCTCTGAGAATACTGCGCCTGTTCGGCGATACCGAAACACAGAAGGTCATCGCGCAGGTAGGCCCCGAGCAGGAGTACTTCCTTATAGATAAAGAGCTGTTTCTCGAGCGCGAGGATCTGAGGCTGTGCGGCAGAACGCTGTTCGGCTCGAAGCCGCCCAAGGGTCAGGAGCTTGAGGATCACTATTTCGGCACCATCCGACCGCGTGTCGCCGAGTATATGCAGGATCTCGACGAGGAGCTGTGGAAGCTCGGCGTTTTGTCCAAAACGCGCCACAACGAGGTCGCTCCGGCTCAGCATGAGATGGCGCCGGTCTACTCCGACGCTAACACCGCAAACGATCAGAACCAGATAAGCATGGAGATCATGCAGAAGGTAGCCGACCGTCACGGACTTGTGTGCCTGCTGCATGAAAAGCCATTTGCCGGCGTAAACGGCTCCGGCAAGCACAACAACTGGTCGCTCGGCACGGACACGGGCAAAAACCTTTTCTCTCCGGGCAAGACTCCGAGTCAGAACGCACAGTTCCTGCTGTTTTTAGCGGCGTTTGTCAGAGGCGTGGATAAATATCAGGAGCTTTTAAGATGCTCTGTAGCCTTTGCGGGCAACGACCACCGTCTCGGCGCGCAGGAGGCGCCTCCGGCGATAATCTCGGTGTTCCTCGGCGAGGAGCTTGAGGGCATAGTCGATTCCATCGTCCGTGAAACGGGCTACACCGAAAAGAGCAAGGGCACGCTGCGTATCGGCGTTGACGTTCTGCCGCCCATCCCGAAGGATACTACAGACCGCAACCGCACGTCTCCCGTCGCCTTCACCGGCAACAAGTTTGAGTTCCGTATGCCCGGCTCGAGCCAGTCTATTGCGGGGCCGACCACGGTGCTCAATACCATCATTGCAGACTCCCTGTGCGTTTTTGCCGACGAGCTCGAAAAAGCGCCGGATTTCACCACGGCTCTGCACGAGCTCATTAAGCGCACGTTCAAGGATCACGGCCGCATCCTCTTCGGCGGCAACGGCTATGACGAAAGCTGGGTCGAGGAGGCCGAAAGACGCGGACTTAAAAACCTCAAGAACTCCTCGACGGCACTGCCTGAGTACATGCTGCCGAAAAACGTTGAGCTTCTCACAAAATACGGCGTTTACACCGAGGCCGAGATCATAGCGCGCAACGAGATACACATGGAGCACTATTGCAAGGTCATCGCCATCGAAGGCGAAACGCTCGTTGACATGGTGCAGCACGGCATACTGAACGCCGTTTCCGAGTACACCGCCGCGCTGAGCGAAACGCTCATCAAAAAGCGCAAGGCTCTGCCCGAGGTGCCCTGCCGCGTTGAAAGCGCGCTCATCGGAACGCTCAGCAGCTTAAACGAGAGTCTGCTCGACAAGATGGTGTCCCTCAAATCCGCGCTCGAAACAGCGCCGAGCGTCGGCAGCGCAGAGCTTATGAAGTATTACCACGACGAGGTGTTCCTCAGAATGGAGGATATGCGCACCGTTATCGACAAGCTCGAAACGCTCACGGCGGTCGAATACTGGCCGTACCCCAGCTACTACGATATGCTGTTTTCCGTTTGATAACGGAAAAGTGATATAAATTTCAGAATGAGAGAGTAAATGACAATGAAGTATGTATTCGTGACAGGCGGAGTCGTGTCGGGGCTGGGCAAGGGAATATGCGCGGCCTCGCTCGGCAGACTTTTGAAGCAGCGCGGACTGCGCGTGAAAAACCAGAAATTTGACCCCTATCTCAATGTTGACCCCGGCACGATGAGCCCGTATCAGCACGGCGAGGTCTTCGTCACCGATGACGGAGCGGAAACAGATCTCGATCTGGGGCACTATGAACGATTCGTCGACGAGAGTCTGAGCGGCAACTCCTCGGTCTCCGCCGGACGTATATACTGGAACGTTCTCAACCGAGAGCGCCAGGGCGGATATCTCGGCGGCACGGTGCAGATAATACCGCATGTGACCGACGAGATAAAGCAGAGCGTTTACGCCATGGAGGATGAGAATATCGACGTCCTCATCTGCGAGATCGGGGGCACGGTCGGCGATATCGAAAGCCAGCCGTTTCTGGAGGCCATCCGTCAGGTCGCCGTAGAAAAGGGCAGGCAGAACGTGCTGTTTATCCACGTTCCGCTGATAGTTCAGATCCCCGGCACGGGCGAGCTCAAGAGCAAGCCCACGCAGCATTCGGTAAAGGAGCTGCTGTCGGTCGGTATTCAGCCGGATATCCTCGTGTGCCGCACCGACGCCCCGATAAGCGACGATATCCGAAGAAAGATCGCACTTTTCTGCAATGTCGAGCCCGAGTGCGTCATCCAGAATGCAACGGCATCGACGCTGTATGAAGCGCCCCTGCTTTTGGAAAACGAAGGGCTTTCCTCGGTTGTATGCCGCAAGCTCGGACTTGAGTGCTCCGAGCCCGATCTTGCCGAGTGGAGGGTCATGGTTGAAAGAATTAAGGGCGCGCACCGCACGGTAAAGATAGCCCTGGTCGGTAAATATGTTCAGCTGCACGACGCATATCTGTCGGTCGCGGAGTCGCTTAACCACGCGGCGGCCGCAAATGATGCCGTGATGGAGATAAAATGGGTCGATTCCGAGGAGCTCACTGAGGATAATATTGCCTCTGTTCTCGGCGATTGCGGCGGCATACTCGTGCCCGGCGGCTTCGGCGACCGCGGCATAGAGGGCATGATCCTGGCTGCAAAATACGCGCGCGAAAACGATGTGCCGTATCTCGGAATATGTCTCGGCCTTCAGATAGCCGTCATAGAATTTGCCCGCCACGTCCTCGGCTGGAAGGACGCAAACTCCGCCGAGTTTACTGCCGATTCTCAGCATCTTGTCATCGACCTCATGCCGGAGCAGCAGGGCATAACCGCAAAGGGCGGCACGATGCGCCTGGGCAAATACCCCTGTGTGCTCTCGCCCGAGAGCAAAGCCTACGAATACTACGGCGAGGGGCTTATACACGAGCGCCATCGTCACAGATACGAGGTGAACAACGACTTCCGTGAGGACATCGTCGCACGCGGCCTTCTGCCCGTCGGACTGAGTCCTGACGGAACCCTGGTCGAAATGGTCGAGAATCCTGCCTGCCGCTGGTTCGTCGCGGCGCAGTTCCACCCCGAATTTAAGAGCAGACCCAATAAGCCGCACCCGTTGTTTAACGGCTTTGTCAAGGCGGCGCTTGAATGAAATTTTTAAAAGGTGATTTGAATGAGAAACTACGAAAAGGAATATATTCAGAGAGTTCAGTTTATCCGCAGCGCAGTGCGTGAGAGCGGAGCCGACGGCATAGTTTACGGCAACTCCGGTGGAAAGGATTCCGCGCTCGTCGGCATCCTGTGCAAGGCCGCGTGCGATAACACCGTCGGCATTATCATGCCCTGCACCTCGGTGCGGAATTACGACATGGACAAGCGCGACGGCGAGACCGTTGCCGCGCAGTACGGCATCGAAACGCGCTACGCCGATCTCACCGCCGTCAAGGAGGCAGAAAAGGCCGTTCTGGCAGGCGGCGTTACCAAGCTCACCGCCGCTGCCGAGGCAAATATCGCTCCGCGCCTGAGAATGGCGACGCTGTATGCCGTGGCAGCATCGGAAAACCGTCTGGTTTCCGGCACCGGCAACCGCAGCGAGGGCTATGTCGGCTACTTTACAAAATGGGGCGACGGCGCGTGCGATTTTAACCCCATCGACGATCTGACCGTCACCGAGATATATGAATTCCTGCGCTGGCTCAAGGCTCCCGAGTGCGTCATAGAAAAAGCGCCTTCGGCCGGGCTGTTTGACGGGCAGACCGATGAGAGCGAAATGGGATTTACCTATAAAGAGCTTGACACTTACCTCAGCGGTGGTAAAATAGACGATGCGGTGCTTGAAAAAATCCAGCGTATGCATGCAAAAAGCGAACATAAGCGCCGCAGTATACTGACATTCTGAGGTGCAAATATTTGAAGACTAAGGATATGGCCTACATCGCCCTGATGGCGGTGCTCATATCGGTCTGCTCATGGCTGTCGGTTCCGGCAGCCATTCCTTTTACCATGCAGACCTATGCGGTATTTACCGCGCTGCTGCTTTTAGGCGGCAGGCGCGGCTGCATAGCCGTTGCGGTGTACATAGCGCTCGGCGCTGTTGGACTTCCCGTTTTTTCGGGCTTTACCGGCGGCGTCGGCAAGCTCATGGGGCCTAGCGGGGGATACATCTTCGGCTTTGTGCTCACCGGTCTGTGCTATTGGCTCGGCGAGAAGACTTCGGGTGAAGGGCTGTGGGTGAGGATACTCTCGCTTATCGCCGGACTTGCCCTGTGCTACGCCTTTGGAACGGTGTGGTTCGTGAAGGTCTACTCTGCCTCCAAGCCCATAAGCTACGCCTCCGCCCTCGGCATATGCGTGTTCCCGTTCCTCATCCCGGACGCCGCGAAAATGGTACTGGCATTTCTGACCGACAGGGTCATACGAAAGCATGTGAATATCGAGTAACAAAAAAGCCGCGGCCTGCGGAGAGCTGCTGCGCCCATCGGAGCCGAAAATCAAACTGCACCCCTTTTGTTAGACAAGTATGGTAAAATACCTGGTACTAAGAAAAGGGGTGCATTTCTATAACCGACGGCTTTAAAAAAAATTGACTTTGCTTAGGTATTGTTCTATATTACATAATGATAAAGAATGTAGTTTTAAGACTAAAAAAAGAGAAAAAAATTATCAGACGGAGGACAGAACCATGGCTTTAACTGCCGAGCGTCATGCCGAGCTCACCGAGCTTTGCAGACGCTTCAGAATCGACGTTTTGACTGCGATACACGCAGCCCAGTCCGGACACCCGGGCGGCTCGCTTTCCGTGTGCGAGATACTGACGTATCTGTATCAGGAGCACATGAATATCGACGCAAAGCGCCCCAGTGACCCCGACCGCGACAGGCTCGTGCTCTCGAAGGGTCACGCCGCCCCGATGCTGTACCGCAATCTCGCGGAAAAGGGCTTTTTCCCTGTTGAGGACATGATGACGCTGCGCCGCATGGGCGGTCTCGCGGGTCATCCGAGCATGCACACCCCCGGCGTTGAGATTCCCGGAGGGCCGCTCGGTCAGGGCTTCCCCGCCGCACAGGGCATGGCGCTGGCGCTCAAGCTGAACAGCTCCCCGGCAAAGGTCTATGCCGTTCTCGGCGACGGTGAGCTCGATGAGGGCGTTATCTGGGAGACCGCGATGAGCGCACCGAAATTCAAGCTCGATAACCTCATCGCAATAGTCGATTACAACAAGGTACAGCTTGACGGCACGACCGACGAGGTCATGCCCCTTGGAGACCTTGCGGCAAAATGGGAGGCCTTCGGCTGGACGGTGCTTGAGTGCGACGGCCACGACCTTGAGGCTCTCGACTTCTGCATAAGCGTTGCCGACGGCGCTGTCGGCGTCCCCACCGTTATCATCGCAAATACCGTCAAGGGCAAGGGCGTCTCCTTCATGGAGGGCAAGAGCGCCTGGCACGGCAAGGCGATAGACGACGAAAGCTTTGCAAAAGCTATGGAGGAACTGGGAGGTGCGGTCAATGCCTAAGCAGATAAGAGAAGTTTACGGTTCGGTGCTCGCCGAGCTGGGTGAAACCAACGAGGACATCGTCGTTCTCGACGCGGATCTTTCCGGCTCTACAAAGAGCGCAATATTCGGCAAGGCTCATCCCGAGCGCTTTTTCAACATGGGCATCGCCGAGCAGAACATGGTAGCCACCGCCGCCGGTATGGCGGCCTGCGGCAAGATCCCGTTTGTAAACACCTTCACGGTGTTCCTGACCTCACTGGGTCTGCTCTCGGCACGCGATCAGATATGCTACGCAAACCTCAATGTCAAGTTCGGCGGCGCATACTGCGGCATGTCCGACGCGCTCGACGGCGCGAGCCACCATGCTACCGAGGATATCGCCTTCATGCGCGCACTGCCGAATATGAAGGTCATCGCTCCGGCAGACGCCGCCGCCGCCCGCTGGGCGACGAAGTACGCCGTTGAAAACTACGGCCCGATGTACCTGCGTCTGAGCCGCGAGGTCTACCCCGACCTGTACGACGAGAACATGGAGTTTGAGCTCGGCAGGGGCGCTATAGTCCGCGACGGCAGGGACGTCACCGTCATTGCCTGCGGCATCATGGTGCACAAGGCCATCGAGGCTGCGGATATTCTCGCCGAGCGCGGCATTTCCGTGCGCGTTGTCGATATGTATTCCATCAAGCCCATCGACCGCGAGCTCATAAAGCAGTGCGCGGAGGAGACCGGCGCCATCGTCTGCGCCGAGGAGCACAATGTCCGCGGCGGTCTCGGCTCGGCAGTCTCCGAGGTTCTCGCTTACTTCGGCTGCGGCGTTCCGACCGAATTTGTCGGCATTCAGGACACCTTTACCGAATCCGCTCCCTATAAAGAGCTTCTGGCCAAGTACGGCGTTGACGCAAACGGCGTTATCGCGGGCATAGAGAAGGTTCTCGATAGAAAATAAAACTTACCGGCCGCGAGAGCCGGATAAAGAGGAACGATATGAAAAGCTTTTTTGCTCCCGGAAGGACGGAGCTTGCCGGAAACCACACAGATCATCAGAAGGGCCGCGTTCTCGCGTCGGCGGTCGATAAGGGCATACACGCCGCTGTCGAGCCGAACTTTGATAACGTTGCGCGTATAAGATCGGCCGGCTTCCCGGATATGAATATAAATCTGCTCGATCTCGACGTGCACCCGGAGGAGTTCGGCTCCTCCGAGGCGCTCGTGCGCGGCGTTGCAGCCGCCATGTACGATATCGGCGCAAGCTTCGGCGGCTTTGACGCGACGCTTGAAAGCGAGCTTTCCGCAGGCTCGGGGCTGAGCTCCTCGGCGGCGTTTGCGGTGCTCATGTGCAGGATATTCAACGGCCTGTACAACAACTCCGAGCTTGAGCCGCAGGCGATCGCCCGCATTGCTCGGCAGGCGGAGAATCTGCACTTCGGCAAGCCCTGCGGACTTATGGATCAGCTCGCCTGCGCACTGGGCAAGGCCGTGTATATCGACTTTCTGACCGGTGAGATCACCCCCGTGAATGCGGATTTTTCGCGCATGGGTCTGACCCTGTGTCTTACCGACACCGGCGGAAGTCACGCGGGGCTCGACACAAGCTATGCGCGCATACCGGCGGATATGCGCTATATAGCGAGCTTCTTCGGAAAGGAGCTTTTGGGGGAGGTCGATCCCGCAGAGTTTTACGCCAAAAAGTGGAACACGGCCGACCGGCCGGTTCGCCGCGCAAAGCACTTTTTCGATGAAAACGCCCGCGTTCCTAAGATGCGCGACGCGCTTACTGCGGGCAATGCGAGGGAATATATGCGTCTTATGAATGAGTCGGGCCGCTCGTCGGAGGAGCTTTTAAACAACATCGTAACGAGCGCCACCGACGACCGCAAGCTTGAAACGGGACTGTACCTCAGCCGCAAGCTGCTCGAGGGCATCGGCGCGTGGCGCGTCCACGGCGGCGGCTTTGCCGGCTGCGTGCAGGCGCTAATGCCTATGGACTATTTCCCGAAGTACAAATCAGAAATGGAGGCAGCCTTCGGCGACGGCTCATGCCGTGAGCTGAAGCTGGGTTAAGCTATGGGTATTTTCGATTCGCTTTCCTCTATAAAGCTCGGCGACGTTTCGATAAGCTCGATATTATCAGCGCTTATTGTATACATCATATGCTATATCGCAATAAAGATACTGTGCAGGACGTTTGAAAAGATACTTGATTCGAGCCGTCACATCGATGCAAGCCTCAAATCGTTTTTCCGCAGTGCGATAAAGGCCGTGCTGTGGACGATCGCCGTTATCATCATTGCCGGCACGCTCGGCATTCCGGTGACGAGCCTCGTTGCGGTGCTGTCGGTCGCGGGCGTTGCGCTGTCGCTTGCACTCCAGGGGCTTTTGTCGAACCTCTTTTCCGGCATAACGCTCCTGACTACGCATCCGTTCAAGGTCGGTGACTATGTCGAGATCGGCGGTCAGAGCGGCACGGTAAAGAGCATAGGCTTGTTCTATACCGGCCTTGCGACGGCAGACAATCATATGATCTATGCGCCAAACGGCAGCATCACCTCAGGGCAGATAATAAACTATTCCGCCGAGAATACGCGCAGAGTCATCATATGCGTCACAGCTTCCTATGACAGTGCGACAGAGGATGTTCGTGCGGCCTGCCTCGATGCGATCTCGATGATCGACAAGGCGTTTTCCGAGCCTCCCCCGTTCGTCGCCATATCGAGCTACGGAAGCAGCTCGATAGAATACACCGTGCGAGTCTGGTGCAGAACCGAGGATTACTGGGATGTATACTTTGCATTGAACGAAAACCTGCGCACCTGCTTTGATAAGCACAAGGTCGAGATGTGCTACGACCACTTAAACGTCCATCTCATAAACGACAAATAAAACTACGCAGCTTCCGCTGTAAGCTGCTTCAGCGTTTCAAAAAGCCCGTGGCTTTTTGAAACGCTGAAGCAAAAAGCAAGGCCGGTAAGGCCTTGCTTTTTGTTTTTTGAGAGGGTTTTGTTTTATTGCATAGCGCAGAAGCGCTGGATCACTGCTGCCATTTCAGCACGGGAGGCTGTGTCGGACGGGCCGAATGCACCAGTCTCATAGCCATTGACTATCTTGCTCTGGCTTGCCCAGAGGACTGCCGCCTGTGCCCAATCCGATACGGAAGCTGAGTCGGTGAAGCTCAGCTCGCCGCTGATCTCGGGAGTATCCGCATAGCGGTGGAGCATCGTTACGAGCTCCTCACGGGTGATGCTCTGCTCGGGAGCGAACATATCGCTGCCGACGCCCTTGGTAACGCCCTCGCTGTATGCCCAGACTATTGCATTATAGGCCCAGCTGCTTTCCTTGACGTCCTTGAAGCTTACGCTCAGACCGTCAACGGAGGGGCTTCCTGCCATACGGTAGAGGACGGTGGCAAACATTGCACGGGTCATGGTTTCCTTGGGAGCAAACTCGGTATCGGAAACGCCGAGCATGAGCTTATTCTCATAGACATACTTTACGCTGCCGGCAAACCAGTCGGTGGAGGCAACATCCTTGAACGGAAGGCCGGTTTCTTCGCCGGAGGAGAGGAAGTCGCCGCCGAGGAGGCTGGAGAACGCAAAGTTGCTGATGAAAGCATATTCATCGCGCTGGTGTACCTTGTGGGTGAGGCTGTTTGCAAAGTATACGACGTTCACATCGTTCTTCGCATCGGCGCTGAGCTTGCCCTGATAGGAGATAGCCTGAACGGAGCCGTCAAGGTATGCCTTTGCGCTCGCCTTCTGATCTGCGTCGATCATCTTGACAAAGCCCTCGGTCGGAGTCTTGCTGCCGTCCATCTTGACGAGCACCTGTGCGCCGTCGGGGATCTTGGAGAAGTAGCCTACGCCGTAGCCGTAGAGCACGTCGTCCTCATCCATGACATAGGAGGCGTTTACGAGAGTGGTGGTCGGATAGGTGACGTAGCCGAGGCAGTCCATGCCGTCTGCCGCGCTGCGAACAAGGGCGTCGCCGAAGATGTTCTTGCGCGCTGCGGAGGAACCGTAGCCGATATACGGAGTGCCGGCAAGAACCTCGGCCTTTGCAGCGTCGTCAAGTGCGCTTGCACCCATAATGAGGTCTGCCTTTGCCGGGTCGGAGGTGGTCTCAAAGCCCATGAGCTCAAGAGCTGCGCGGTCGTAGTTCCAGTTGCCGTGGCTCCAGTTGACGCGGCTTGTCCACTTAAAGCCTGCATCGTCAGGGCCTACCTCGCCGTTGATGTAAACGGTGGGAGCCTTGGTGATGAGCTTTGCCGCCGGGACGTCGGCCTCGGCAAGGCCGGTGCCGCTCAGGACGTACTTTGCAGAGACAGACTGCCAGTCTGCATAGCTGCAAACGAAGTCTCCGTAGAAGTCGCTTTCGCTGTCGGTGACCATGCCGACCGACTTGCCGGCCTTGAGCAGTGCGTTTACTGCCGCGGTGGAGTCCTCGGAGGCGTTGGAGATGATAACATATCCGTCGGCCTTGCCGGTGAAGAAGGAGCCGAGCTTACTTGCAATGTAGCTGAGGCAATCATCGTAATCCATCCATTCGCCGCATACGGCCTTGATGGTCTTGTATGCCGCAGGCTCTGTTACGGTTACCATATCGAAGCCGCGGGTCTCGTTAAAGGTGGTTATGCCCTCGGAGTAGAGAACAGTCCAGTTGGAAATGAGCGTACCGTCGTACAGAACGCCGTTTGCAACGGAGCGCTTTGCCTGATACATGGAAACAATCATCGTTCCCGCGGGATAGCTTACGCCCTCATAGGTGAATTCCTTATCGGTGACAAGCACCTTGACGTCGTTGCGGGAGAGCCACTCCATCATGTCGCCGGCCGCCTGGAGGTTGGTCTGATTTACGCCGTCGAGGGGGATGATGTAGCATTCGGGGTAGAAGTTGCCGTTTTCGTTCTCGCCGTCAAACTCGGGACGGAAGAGGTCGGACTCTGCGCCCTCAATGTCGTTCTGGTCGCACAGCCACTGACCGACGAGCTCATATGCGTTGGAGTTCTTGTTGCCGACGCCGCGGCTGAAGATCTCGGTCTGGGATTCGATATAGCCGAGCTTTTCGCCGGCTATATAGTTTGCCTGGCCGAGGCAGCCGTACTTGACGAGCTGAGCGCCGGCATCGTTGTAGCCGGGGAGCTCGACGGTGTAAGCCACGGTGCCCTGAAGCATCGCAAACTGCGGAGTGTAGGAGGTGGACATATCGTCCCAGGGGTCACTCCAGTAGGTGGTGCCGTCGCCGTTATCGGTAAGGTAGTCGCGCTGGGGGATGACATAGCTGTTGTAGGTATCGTTATTGGCAACAGCCGCGATGCCGATAGCCTCGCCGCCGGCTATCAGGTGCTTTGCCAGCAGGTCGTACTCGAAGTTCGGCTCGTGAGGGGGATCGCAGGGCTCGCACTGGAATGCGGAGACGCGGCCGTGGAACTCGGTGAGGGATACGGGGTTGAAGGTCGCGATAAGCTTCTGCATGTTCTGAGTTTCCTCGGTGGTCTGGAAGGAGTTATCGCGGTTAAGGTCATAGCCGTTGGAGGCCTCGCGGGTTATGTAGGTACGTCCTTCGACGTTCTCCTCGGGAACGAGGATGAAGAATACATTGTCGAGCAGCTCGTCGAGCGTGGTGCTTACGGTCTCCTGCTCATAGTACTTGTCGAGATCGACAATACCGGAGCTGCTGTTATCGCCGGTCAGCCAGCCGAGATAGGTCGCGCTGTCCTTTACCAGGTCGGGAACGGCCATTTTGCTTGCGGCCTTCTCGCTTTCAAACTCGGTCTTGCCCTCGGCGGTGAAGCCGGTGAGGTTGTTGTAGCTGAGCTTGCCGTCGCCGGTGGCTGCATTTACGAGCATCCATGCAAACTCCATGATGCCGTCGGTCGCCGCGACCTCGTTGGCGTGGATGTTCGAGTACATCACGGGAACCTTTATATCGTCATATTTGCCGGCCTTTATATCGGCGATGACCTGATCGGGCTGAGTCTCCGCCTTCTCGGTGAACTCAAGCCACTTGGTCACGGCACTCTGATCCTTTGCAACGATAAGGTAGGGCATATCGAGTGCTTCATATATATCGCCCGAGGACTTGCCCATTGAATACTTCTTTACAAAGATGCCGGAATCCTTCGCTGCCGCCACCATATCGTCGAGCTCGGTGTATATCTCGTCCATCGTGTGGAAGCTGTCATAGGGAGCGATCTTTACGGGAACCGAGCCGAGGACCTTGCCGTCCTTATCGGTCGCCGTGAGCTTGAAGTAGCCGCAGGAATCGAGGTACGCGCCGCCCTCATCGTGAGGAGCGCTGTTGTCGGGGTACATTTCGCCTGTGTACCAGTCGTAGCCGAAGAAGAAGTCGTTGGTGCCAAACTCTGCAACGAGTACCTTCTGACCGTTTTCGTCCTTGACGCTGGTCTTGACTTCGCCGAAGAACTTGGTCTTGCCGTCGTCGCAGATCCAGCTGTCAAGCGAGCCGCCCTCGGTCTGATTGGGGAACAGCTCTTTGCTCACATAGCTCTTGGAGCTGTCCTTGACCATCGTCCACGTTACCGCGGACGGGTCAACGTCTGCGCTGATCGGAATAGTCGCTTTGTATTCACGTCCTTCCGCGAGAGATATTATATCTTTACCTTCGCCGGACACATTTTCAAAGCTTGCACTTGCCGGATCTGCCGAGGCCGTGATCGGAACTATCGATATGAGCATCAGCACAACAAGCAGCATGGAAATGAGTTTAGTGAAATTGTTGTTTGTTTTCGCCTTATGCATGTTTTTCACCTTGTCGCCTTTCTTGGAGTCTTTTATTCATTAACGATGGCTATTATACATTTTTATTCACGATTATGCAATAGTTTTGAATAAATATTTGCTCGTTATTTTCAACAAATAATCATTCCACACAGGCTTGAGCTTGTATAAATGCAACAATCGGCTCTGAATATGCATAAGCCCCTGCAAAACATGTGAATTTTGCAAGGGTTTATGCATACTTATTCTTGATTTATTTTTATATGTAAGTGAATAATTATCAGAACAGTTTGCCGACATGGATGACGCCGTAGGTCAGCGCCAGAACTATGAGCCCCGCAACGGCAACACCCATGCCTATGGCAGGCAGCGCCCTTTTCAGGCGCATATCCAGAAGCGAGGCGACGAGCGCCCCCGTCCACGCTCCCGTACCGGGCAGAGGTATGGCGACGAGGATGAAAAGTCCCCAAAAGCTGTAGGTCTGAACGCTCTTTGCTTTTTCATGTCCCTTGCGCTCGACAAAGGTCGTAAGCTTGTCGAGGATGTGGTGCTTTTTCATACACTCTATCACCTTACGTGTGAGCAGAATTAAAAACGGCACGGGCAGCATATTACCTACAAGGCCTATGGCGAAGGCCGTCCACGGATTCATTCCGGCAGCAACTCCGACGGGGATAGCGCCGCGTATCTCAAGTATCGGCAGCATGGCCGTGACCAGGGTTTTGAGTATGTCTGGAAGCATTGGCTCTCCGATCGTTGGCTCAGAAATTCAGCATTGCCTCGCGGCAATAGTGGTTAAAGCGGCGCTCACGCTCAAGCGTCGAGCTGTCCATATGTCCGGGGTAGACCTCATAATCGCCGGGAAGCTCGCAGAGCTTTTTTATTGAGCGCAGCTCCGTATTGGTGTCGCCGCCGGGAAGATCGGTTCTGCCGCAGCTGCCGCGAAACAGCGTATCGCCGGTAAACAGTGCATCTTCGCAGATAAGGCTGACGCCGCCGGGGGTGTGTCCCGGAGTTGCGATGACCTTGAATTTAAGTCCGGCCTCACATATCTCGTCGCCGTCGTCGTAATACCTTCCTCCCTCGGGGAGCTTGAACATCATGCCGCTCATGCCGATCTTATAGCCCTCATCGCGGGGATTTATATACACCGTGCAGCCGGTCTGCCCGGCGACGGCGTTGACCGCGCCCACGTGATCGAAATGGCCGTGGGTGAGCATTATTGCCCTGCATTTTAATTTATTCGACTCGATGTAGTCCATTATGGTGTTGCTCTCATCGCCCGGGTCGATCACGACGCACTCGAGAGTTTCTTCATTTATGACAATATAGCAGTTTGTTTCAAGCTGGCCAACCGGCAAAGTTTTTATGTTCATTTTCAAAGCTCCTTCGTGTCAAGAATTATGGTTACAGGTCCGTCGTTTACGGATTCGACCTTCATTTCCGCTCCGAACTCGCCGGTTCCGACCTCAAAGCCCCGGGTGCGGCACTCGGCTATGACCTTTTCGTAAAGCGGTATTGCCTTTTCGGGACGTGCGGCCTTTGAGAAGCCGGGGCGGCGCGACTTGCAGTCGGCAAAAAGCGTAAACTGGCTTATAATGAGCAGCTGCGCTCCCGCATCGGCGGGATTTACGTTCATCTTCCCTGCCTCGTCCTCGAATATCCTCAGTCCGCAGATCTTATCGGCAATCTTTACGGCCTCCTTTTCCCCGTCGTCCTCATGCACGCCGAGCAGGACGAGAAAGCCCTTTCCGATGCGGCTTTTTATCTTGCCGTCTATTGCTACCGAGGCATTGTCGACCCTCGTTAAAACAGCTCTCATTTTTTACCTCCGTTTCTGTTTACCTCAACGACACCGGGCAGTGCGCCTATGCGGTTTACGACCGTGCGCAGCTCGTCGATGCCCGATGTCTCAAGCGTTATATTAACTATTGACTTATCGCCCGTATCACGTGCGTTTATCGTGCGCACCTTGGTGTTGAGGGTGTTGAATATCGCTGCGATATCCATGATAAGTCCGTTGCGCTCACGCGAGACTACGGTTATCGCCGTCGCGTAGCTCTCCTTTATCTCGTCGGCCCAGCTGACGTTTATCCATCGGCCGATATCCTCGGGCTTGAATTCACGGCGGGCATAGTTTGCGCAGTCGGTGCGATGGATGGATACGCCCTGTCCGCGGGTTATATATCCAACGATATCGTCGCCGGGTATCGGTGTGCAGCAGCGTGAGAATTTTATAAGGCAGTTATCCAGTCCCTCAACCAGCACGCCGTGGACGGGCTTTACCTTCCTGCTCGCCTGCTGCTCACGGCGCTCGGCAGCCTCGGTGACCTTTTCAAGGACGGTTTTCTTGCCGGAGGCATGGTGCAGACGCGCAAGCTCATCCTTCATGCGGTTGACCGCCCTCGTCGCTGCCATGCCGCCGTAGCCGATGGCGGCGTACATCTCGTCAAGGCTCGCGTATGAGACCTTTTTCAGAAGCTGCGGCAGGACCTCCTCGTCGCAGATATCCTCCATGCGCAGGCCCCTGTTTTTAAGCTCGGATTCAAACATGGCGCGGCCGCGCTCGATATTCTCCTCGCGGCGCTCCTTCTTGAACCACTGCTTTATCTTCGTGCGCGCAGAGCCGCTTTTTGCGATATTGAGCCAGTCTCGGCTCGGTCCGGTGGCGCTTTTTGACGTTCTGACCTCGACGATATCGCCGTTTTGCAGAACGTAGTCGAAGTTAACTATCCTGCCGTTTACGGACGCTCCGATCATACTGTTGCCGACGGCGGAGTGTATGCTGTATGCAAAGTCGATGGGCGTTGCCCCCGCCGGGAGATTTATGACGTCGCCCTTTGGAGAAAAGACGAAGACCTCGTCGGCAAACATGTCGATCTTTAGATTGTGGAAAAAGTCCGTCGCGTCGGATTCCTGCTGGCTTTCCAGCAGCCGCCTTACCCAGGCGAATTTCTCCTCGTCGCCGTCCTTGACGATCGTTTCCGCCGCAGAGCCTATCTTATACTTCCAGTGCGCGGCAATGCCGTATTCGGCGGTGCGGTGCATTTCCCATGTGCGTATCTGCACCTCGAAGGGTATGCCCTCGGAGCCGATGACCGTGGTATGCACGCTCTGATACATGTTCGGCTTCGGGGTGGATATATAGTCCTTGAATCTGCCGGGCACGGGCTTGAACATATCATGGATGATGCCCAGCACATTATAGCAGTCGGGTATCGTGTCAACGATGACACGAAAAGCACACAGGTCGAATATGCCGTTTATATCGAGCTTCTGCGCATACATTTTGCGGTAGATACTGTAGATATGCTTTATTCGGCTGTATACCGTGACCTGAAGCCCCTCCTCCTCGAGGCGCTTTTTTATTTTCGTTTCGACCGCGGACATGAAGCTTTTGAGCGTATCCATGCGGTCGTTGAGTGTATCGGTTATCTCCTTGTAGCCCGTCGGGTCAAGGTACATCAGTGCGAGGTCCTCAAGCTCCCATTTGGCTCTCTGCATACCGAGGCGGTGCGCGATGGGGGCATATATCTCCATCGTCTCCAGCGATTTCTGGCGCTGCTTTTCCTCGGTCTGATAGGCCATGGTACGCATATTATGCAGGCGGTCGGCGATCTTTATGAGAATTACGCGGATGTCCTTGGCCATTGCCATAAGCATCTTGCGCAGGTTCTCCATCTGCTCGTCTTCCTTGCTGGTGTACTGCACCCGCGTGAGCTTTGTAACTCCCTCGACGATATTTGCGACAGGCTCGCCGAACTGCTTTGCAATATCGCTGTGGGTAAGATCGGTGTCCTCTATAACGTCGTGCAGCAGCGCCGCAACTATCGAGTCCTCGTCAAGCCCCATATCGGCGGCGATATCCGCCGCGGCGACACAGTGCGTGACATAGGGCGAGCCGTCCTTGCGCAGCTGACCGGTGTGGGCAAGCTTTGCCATATGGTAGGCAGCCTCTATCCTGCCCATGTCCATATCCATGCCGCTGTCGCTGATTTTTTTGCTCAGCGCGGCAAACATCTCGTCGGGATCAAGTTTTCTGTTTTCAATGTCTGACATTATGACAGTCTCGCTTTCAGGCGTTTTATGAGCTCCGAGCTTTCAAGATTGACCTTTGCGCTGCCGGAGACTATCCTCGCTCCGAACACCGAGCCGGGGCTTACGGTGCGCAGCAGCCCCATCTCGCACAGAACGCGCAGGCATATGCAGAATCTCTCAGGCTCTATCCCGTTAGGGCACTGGCTTATTATGCCGTCAATATCGCCCGCGACCGAGCCTCCGACGGCCTGCAGTCTGCGCCAGACCTTCACAAACGCTCCGCGGTCCGGGCAATAGGCCGAGGCCTCCCTCACGGGCAGCTCATCGTCGAGGATCATGCCGCAAAGCGGCCTGGGATCGTGCTTTCTCACCTCCGTTATCTGAAGCTGCACACTGCGGCGCAGTCTGAACTCGTTTATCTGCGGAGTGAAGGCGATGTCGATCCTGTCTCCGGCTCTCAGTCCGAGCTCGGACTCGCAGTGTGAAAAGAACACACACTCAAAATCCGCGCCCTTGTAGCTTATGCCCAGGCGCAGATGCTTTCCGCCGCCGATCGGCGTTATTTTCTCAAGGCGTGCGCCGAGGATGCACAGCGTGGGCTTGGGATTGCCGCTGCCGTAGGGCTCAAGCCGCGAGAGTGAGCCGACTCCCTGCATATCCAAAATCCCGGGGTCGGTTATCTGAATATCGCAGCACAGCGTCGGGCGCTCTGTGGGCTTATTGTGCTCATAATATTCGCTGAACGCCCGGCAGAACTGTCTGAGCTTATCGCGCCTTATATTAAGTCCGGCCGCGAGCGCATGTCCGCCGAAGCCCTCGAGATATTCCGCGCAGGCAGACAGCGCGTCAAACAGGTTAAAGCCGCCGTAGCTTCGGCACGAGCCCTTGCCCTTGTCGCCGTCAAGGCAGATCATGATGGTCGGCCTTGAATACTGCTCGGCAAGCTTTGAGGCCGCAATGCCGATAACGCCCTGATGCCACTTTTCGCTTGCCAGAACAATCGGCGCGGATGAAGTCCTCCCGTCGATCATGCCGGAGGCGTCGTCCCATATCTCCGTTTCGAGATGCTGGCGGCGGCGGTTTAATTCGCACAGCTCACCGGCAAGGTCGTTTGCCTCCTTCAGATTGTGCGTCATAAGAAGCTTTCCGGCAACGGACACCTCGCCGAGGCGGCCTGCCGCGTTAAGGCGCGGTGCAAGCAAAAAGCCGATCGTCGAGGAGGATATCTTTTTTTCCGACGCGCCCGACTCGCGCAGGAGCGCCGCAAGGCCGGGTCGTGTCGGATTTCTAAGTCTTTCAAGTCCGCGGCGGACGATGTACCTGTTCTCGCCCGTGAGCGGAACGACGTCGGCAACCGTACCTATAGCCGCAAGATCGGCATAGCGCTCGACTATCTCCTCACTTTTGCCCTCAACGGCACACACGAGCTTCAGAGCAACGCCGACTCCCGCAAGATCCTTATTCGGATACATGCAGTCGTCCTGCTTGGGGTCAATAACGGCTATCGCTTCGGGTATAGTCTGCTCGCGGCACTCGTGATGATCGGTTATGATGAGGTCGACGCCCACCTCCTTGGCGTGCTTGGCCTCCTCGGCTGCGGTTATGCCGCAGTCAACGCTTATGATGAGGCTGACGCCCTTGCCGTGCAGTGTGTCAATCGCCGCGCTGTTGAGTCCGTAGCCCTCGCCGATGCGGTCGGGTATATACGGATAGCACTCAAGCCCCCGGCTGCGCAGCCAATCGGTCAAAAGGCAGGTCGAGGTTATGCCGTCAACGTCGTAGTCGCCGTAAACGGCTACCGTCTCGCGCATGCTCAGAGCGCGTCTTATCCGTGCCGCGGCCCTGTCCATGTCCTTCATCAAAAGCGGATCGCATAAAAGCTCCGCGCCTCCGTCGAGAAAGCTCTTCGCCTCCTGCACGCTGCCAAGCCCCCTCACCGAGAGAAGCGCTGCAAGCAGCGCGGGATAGCCGGCATCGGTGAACATTTTCAGCTTATCTGTCGGGCATTCTTCAATTTTCCAATTACTGTAATTCATTCACAAACACTGCTTCAATTTAATATTTTTTATAATAGATTATAATAACAAAATCGCAGCGTTTTATCAAGTACGACAGCGTTATTTTACATCATTAATTGACATTGGGCTTAAGCTGATGTTAAACTGAGCTAACGGGAGTTGACCCCCTGCCGCCTGTCAGCAGCCCTTTTCGGCGCTTTTCGCCCTTTTTATCTTGATGGGCGCCAGCCCATCTGCACTAAAGAAGAACGAAAATCACCTGAAAATTGCGAGCTGACAGGTGCTTTGCAGTTTTGGCGCAGATGATTTTTGCTCAGGCAAGGCAAAGCCCGCAGGGAATACTTCCGTATTTTCAAGGGTTTTAACGCGGCATGAGTGAAAATCAGCTCTGCCAAAACCGGTAGGGGTTCGGCTCCCGTCAGCTCAAGCTGTCAGTGAGGTGTTATTAATGAAAAACTATGTTCTATTCGACTTTGACGGCACGGTCTTCGACTCTGCCGAGGGTATAACGAAAAGTGTGCAGTACGCGCTCGGAAAAATGGGCATCGAGGCTGACAGGCGTGACCTGATGTGCTTTGCCGGTCCTCCGCTGGGTGAGATGTTCTCTCTGCGCTACGGAATGAGCGCCGAGCAGGCGCACAGAGCGGTCGAGCTTTACCGTGAGCGCTATGCGCCCGTCGGCTGGGCAGAATGCAGACCCTTCCCCGGTATGCATGAGCTTATGGGCAGGCTGCACGAAAAGGGCATAAGGCTCGCCGTTGCGACGAGCAAGCCGCGGCATTTTGCGCAGAGGATACTTGAAAAGTACGATATGCAGAGGGATTTCGACCTCGTCTGCGGTTCGGAGCTGGACGGTACACGCGGGCAGAAGTGGGAGGTCATCGAATATGTGCTTTCGCAGTTCGGCATAGCGCCAAGCGAGGCGATCATGGTCGGCGACAGGAAGTATGACGTTATCGGCGCAAAAAAATGCGGCGTTGACTGCATCGGCGTTCGCTTCGGCTATGCAGAGCCCGGCGAGCTTGAGGCCGAGGGCGCGGTTTACATCGCCGAGGATGCCGACGATCTGTATAAATATCTGACAAAATGACAATACCCGGCGGCACCCTGTGCGCTGCCGGGCATTTTATACAAGGTATCATTTTGTGCTTTTGTGTTAATATAATGGTTGACCTTTAACAACGGCAAATATATAATATCAGCATAATAATACGCGAGATCCCCTGTGTATTTCGCAGTAAATTTTTTATAAGCGAGGTTATTGAAATGAGTATTGATCTGAGCAGATACGGTATCACCGGCGCTACGGAGATCATCCGCAACCCCTCTTACGAGAAGCTTTTTGAAGACGAAATGCAGCCCGGCCTTGAGGGCTTTGACAAGGGCGTGCTCACCGAGCTTGACGCCGTGAACGTCATGACCGGCATCTACACCGGCCGCTCCCCCAAGGACAAGTTCATCGTTGTAGACGAAAACAGCAAGGACACCGTATGGTGGACCAGCGACGAATATAAAAACGACAACCACCCCGCCACTCAGGAGGCCTGGAAGGCCGTTAAGGAGATCGCCGTCAAGGAGCTGTGCGGCAAGAAGCTGTATGTCGTCGATGCCTTCTGCGGCGCAAACAAGGACACCCGCATGGCCATCCGCTTCATCATGGAGGTCGCATGGCAGGCGCACTTCGTAACGAACATGTTCATCCGCCCGACCGAGGAGGAGCTCAGGGACTTCGAGCCCGACTTCGTTGTCTACAACGCCTCCAAGGCGAAGGTTGAAAACTATAAGGAGCTGGGTCTCAACTCCGAGACGGTCGTTGTCTTCAACATCACCAGCCGTGAACAGGTCATCATAAACACCTGGTACGGCGGCGAGATGAAGAAGGGCATGTTCAGCATGATGAACTACTATCTGCCGCTCAAGGGCATAGCCTCGATGCACTGCTCTGCAAACACCGACCTAAACGGCGAGAACACCGCCATTTTCTTCGGTCTGTCCGGCACCGGCAAGACCACGCTTTCCACCGATCCCAAGCGCCTTCTCATCGGCGACGACGAGCACGGCTGGGACGATAACGGAGTATTTAACTTTGAGGGCGGCTGCTACGCAAAGGTCATAAATCTCGACAAGGAGTCCGAGCCCGATATCTATAATGCAATAAAGCGCAACGCTCTTCTCGAAAACGTGACCGTCGGCGCAGACGGCAAGATCGACTTTGCCGACAAGTCCGTTACCGAGAACACCCGCGTTTCCTACCCCATCTATCACATCAAGAACATCGTGCGCCCCGTGAGCGCGGCTCCCGCGGCGAAGAACGTCATTTTCCTGTCCGCGGACGCCTTCGGCGTTCTGCCCCCGGTTTCCGTCCTCACGCCCGAGCAGACCAAGTACTACTTCCTGTCCGGCTTCACGGCAAAGCTCGCGGGCACCGAGCGCGGCATAACCGAGCCCACTCCCACCTTCTCGGCATGCTTCGGTCAGGCCTTCCTTGAGCTGCACCCGACCAAGTACGCAGAGGAGCTTGTCAGGAAGATGGAGCTGAGCGGCGCGAAGGCCTATCTCGTCAACACCGGCTGGAACGGCAGCGGCAAGCGCATCTCCATCAAGGACACCCGCGGCATCATCGACGCCATCCTCGGCGGCGCTATCCTCGGCGCACCCACCAAGACCATCCCCTACTTCAACTTTGAGGTGCCCACCGTTCTTGAGGGCGTCGATACCGGTATTCTCGACCCGCGTGACACCTACGCCGATCCCGCCGAATGGGAAAGCAAGGCAAGGGATCTCGCCGGCCGCTTCATAAAGAACTTCGCAAAGTACGAAGACAGCGAGGCCGGCAAGGCGCTCGTAGCAGCAGGCCCCCAGCTGTGATTTAAGCATAAAAAATCCCGCCCATTGGGGCGGGATTTTTTATGCTATTCTATCGGCAATTGGATTACCTCGATGTCCTTTTTCTGCGCATAGCGGATGGTATTCCATGTTCCGCCGGACATGCCGTCATAGCATGCGACGAGAACGTTTGCATTATCGACCATGAAGCGGTTTCGTATCGCCATGCAGGCGGGACCGTAGCTCTCGGCAAGCACCGTGACCTCATCGCAGTTATCTATTATGCGCTTATATCTCAGGCGGTTATACACGTTCCAGCTGTCGGCCTGTCCTCTGTACGGCACGGCGGCCTGAAGCGTTATATCCGAGTGCATTGCTTTGAGCTTTATCACGGCCTCGGCACAGTACATGTCGCAGCCGAGCGCCATGCCGCATATAAAGTGCTTTATCCCCGAATCGTACACGGCGCCTATTACGGCAAAGAGCTTTTCCTTAAACTCGACGCAGCGTTCGTCCGACTCGTCATATTTCCATGGCAGCTTCGACGGCCTGTGGCCAGAAAAGCAGCAGCTTTTTCCGCGTTCCATAACATCACCGCCTTCCATTGTACGGCATGATAATAAAAATGTCAAAAGGGTATTGACATTTAAATTCACAGCGCTATAATGAGGACACAACGAAATAGGATATCTTCAGGGCAGGGAGAGTTTCCCGACCGGCGGTAAAGTCCGCGAGCCGAAAGGCATGAACCGGTGTGATTCCGGTACCGACAGTATAGTCTGGATGGTAGAAGATGTACGCTTTGATTTTGCGTCGCCTGAAAGATATTTTCTTTCGGGTGATTTTTAATTTTGGAGGTACATATCCATGTCCAAGCTCATCTCTCAGATAGGTGAAAACCTTTCATTCGTGCTCGAATGCCTCGGCATTTTCGCGGCGCTGTTCGTGCTGGCGCTGCTGTTTGAGCGCTTTGTGATGAAAAATCGCAAGAAGCTCGGCAGCACGCATTTCCTGGCCTACACCGCTATTTTCTCCGCAATGGCCGGCGTTTTGATGTTTATTGAAATTCCGCTGTTCTTCGCGCCGAGCTTTTATGAGATCGATCTGAGCGAGATCCCCATCATGATCTGCACGTTCTATCTCGGGCCCGTGGCCGGCGTTGTGGCTGAGCTTCTCAAAATTATCGTCAAGCTTGTACTGAAGGGCACTACGACCGCCTTCGTCGGCGACTTTGCAAACTTCGTCGTCGGCTGCGCCTTCGTCCTTCCCGCCTCGTGCATATACCACATGAAAAAGAGCAAGCGCGGCGCACTTATCGGCATGATAGCCGGTACCCTCGTCATGACCGTATTCGGCAGCCTGTTTAACGCGGTTTACCTTCTGCCGACCTTCGCACAGCTGTTCGGCATGCCGCTTGAGGCGATAATCAAAATGGGCAGCGACATAAATTCCGCGATAAACAGCGTCTCGACGCTCGTTCTGTTCTGCGTCGTGCCGTTTAACCTCTTAAAGGGCGTTATCGTGACCGTTCTCACGATGCTTTTGTATAAGCGCATATCTCCTCTGCTGCATAAAGGCGACAAAAAGCTGGCTGAGCGAAAAGCGGCTAAAGTTTAATGACCTTTCTCAGCCGCAGCACGCTCAGGGCAAAATTCAGGCACTCGTTAAAATAAATTATGCAGATATAGCCCGTCAGGGCATACGCCGGCAGCACCCGCCACACAAGCAGGACACCCAGAAGCGCGTCAAGAATATTTATCCCCATATTCCACATCTGCTGACCCAGCCCCTTCAGGCAGCCGTCGCAGAGCATATCGGTGTACATGATCGGTATTAGCGGCGCGAGCAGGCGCAGAAAGTGTCCCGCATCGGGTGAGGAGTAAACCGCGATGCCGAGCTTATCGGCAAAAATGAATATCACAAGGGCGACGGCAAGCGAATAGCCGCCGCCCTTTTTTAATAAGCCAGTGACCGTTTTTCGTATCTCCCCGCGCTCTGAGCGCATCTGCGCTTCGGTAAGCTCGGGTATTATAAGCTCGCCGAGCGCCATGAGAAAACAGGCCGGGAATGATATTATCGGCATGACCATACCCTGTATCGTCCCGTAGCCCGACAGCGCCCTGTCGGCCGAAAAGCCCGCGGACTTCAGCCCTCGCGGAACAAGCAGATGCTCCAGCGTTGAAAGCGCAGAGCGCGCGTAGGCCGAAAACGCGAGCGGCAGCGCGATATGCAGCATGCGTGAGGTAAGGCGCAGCTCTCCTGCGCACTCACACGCATAGCGCCTGCGGTCGGTAAGGTAAAACAGCAGCATCATGGCAAGCGATATTGCGTCGCCGCAGACCGTGCCGAGCATGACCGCAGAGCAGTTTTTCTCTATATCCCCGGCCGGCGAGCGCGTAAGAAAGAACGCGACAAGCGCAATGCTTATTATCTGCTCGAAAATATGCACTACCGTCGGCTTCCACACCCTGCCGCAGGCGGTGAAGTAGCCGGATATGGCCGAGCACAGCGACACCATAGGCATCGCGAAGGCCATGATGCGCAGAGAGCGCACCGTGCGTGCGTCGCCTATCCACAGAAAGCCGATCATCTCCGCTCCGCTTCGCAGAAGGAAAAATGCCGCCGTTCCGAACACGAGACTGTAGACAAAGCAGCGGCGCATGGCGGCGCTTATGCCGTGGGCACGCTCATGCCCGAGCTCCTCGGAAACGAGCCTCGTCGCCGCGAATCTCACTCCCGATACGGCAAAGGTCGTGCACAAAAACGACACCGAAACGACAAGCTGATAAAGCCCTATCCCGGCAGAGCCTATGCGTCCGGCAAGCCACACCTGAAACGACATCGAGATGAGACTCATGACAAGCGTGGAGCCAGTCAGCAGTGCGGTATTCACAATTAATCTTTTCCTTCTTATCATACTGAAAATGTATGCAAGAAAAACGATTAATATATGTTGATATTTTCACAAGCAGTGCTATAATTAAATTATCAAAGGTAACTTGACGAATTTAAATTGGAGGCGTCATTTATGATTATCACCATAGGAAGACAGCACGGTTCAAACGGCAGAGAGATCGCAAGGCTCCTTGCAAAGGAGCTGGGCATAAAGTGCTACGACAAAGAGATCGTTGACGAGGCCGCAAAGCACTCCGATTTCAGCCGAGAGCTAATAAACGCATACGATGAAAAGCGCATGTCCGCTTTCCTTCTGCATGCCGGCGGCTACGGTCTGAATGAGAATTTCCGTCTGAACATGGAGGTGGTTTCCGCCCAGTTTGATGCAATTCGTGATATCGCATCCAAGGAGGACTGCATCTTCGTCGGCCGCTGCGCCGATTACGTTCTCAACGACAGGGACGATGTCGTCAGTATCTTTATTCTCGGCGATATGGATGCGCGCATCAAATGCCTTGAGGAGCGTCAGAATCTTGACGAGGCTCAGGCCCGCAAAAAAATCAAGGAAGTCGACAAGGATCGTTCCAGCTTCTATAAGTACTACAGCGATCAGACCTGGGGCGACGCGCAGAACTATGATCTGTGCATCAACAGCTCGAAGCTCGGCGTTGCCGGCACTGTCGAGACCATTATGAGCTATATCAAAGCTCGCGGCCTCAGAGAAGAATAATTCGAATTTAAAAAAGCTCCCGAAAGGCCGGCTGAGATAAGAAAACATACGGTTTTGAGCGGCTCTTTTCCGCTCATGCTTCATAAAAAATCTCGGTAATACACAAAGTATTGCCGAGATTTTGTTATTTTGCCTGAACAAAAAACAGCTCGCTCAAAACTGCGCAGCACCTGAAAAGGCAGAGCGTGTGCGAGGTCAAGGCGCGACGGCGCAGGCATACTTTGTGTCTGGCAAGCCGCCGCAACGATGACATTCGTGCACGCTCCGTCTTTTCAGGTGTGTGCTTTCTTGTCTCAACCGGCCTAAGGGGAGCTTTTTTTATATCTTCATAGCGCATTGGCTTTGCCCGGCGGTAACGAGAGCCGGGCAGGCGTGCACGACTGTACAATACGGACTTTGATATCAATTACGAGCCTTGCCGCTCCTTCCGTATATATAGGCCATGCGGCGCATTTTTTCGGCGAGAGCCTTCGTCGCGCTGCCGGGCGCCATGCGCCATGTCCAGTTTCCGCCGACGGTGCCGGGGATGTTCATGCGCGAAGGAGCACCGAGTCCGAGCCAGTCCTGCATCTGTGCAATGAACAGCTCCGCCTTTGAGCGCATACCGGCGCGCAGTACGGCATCGGCAAGGTCTGCTTCATCATCTGTCCCGAGATATTCCCGTGCAAAGGCGAGCGTTTCGGGCTTTTCTTCGTCTATCCAGCCGCGCAGGGTGTTGTTATCGTGCGTTCCGGCGTAGCAGATGCAGTTATCATTGTACCTGTGCGGCAGATAATCGCTCAGACTCTCGGGGTCAAATGCAAATTCGAGAACCTTCATGCCGGGCAGCCCGCTGTCTGACAGCAGCTTATGCACCTCGGGCGTGAGCACACCGAGATCCTCGGCAATGAATCGGACGTTATTAAACCATGCGGTGAGCCGCCCGACAAGATCCATACCCGGTCCGGGCCGCCACTGCCCCTGCTTTGCGCTTTCAGCACCATTCGGCACAGCCCAGTAGCTCTCAAATGCGCGGAAATGGTCAATGCGCAGCGCGTCATACAGTCTTGACGCACCGTCGACGCGGCGTATCCACCAGCCGTAGCCGTCACGCCGCATAGCGTTCCAGTCGTACAGGGGATTGCCCCAAAGCTGACCGTTGGCGCTGAAATAGTCCGGCGGCACGCCCGCGACCTCGACGGGGACGTTTTTCTCGTCCAGCAGGAAGAACTCCGGCTCCGCCCACACGTCGGCCGAGTCGAGCGCGACGTATATCGGCATATCGCCGATAATGCCGATTCCGTTTTTTTTCGCGTAGCCGCGCAGAGCACTCCACTGGCTGTAGAAAAGATACTGCACATAGGAGAAAAAGCTTACGTCCTCGCGCAGCTCGTCAGAGTATTTCTCCACGGCGTCAATGCGATGCAGGCGGATATCCTCCGGCCATTCATACCATGCACTGCCGGAAAAATGCTCCTTGAGCGCCATGTACAGCGCAAAATCTGAAAGCCAGCGCGCATTATCGCGGCAGAACGCTTCAAACTGCGCATTCTCCCGCGCAAGTCCGCGCCGGGCCGCCCTGCGCAGAAGCGGCATGCGGTTTTTCCTCAGTGCATCGTAGTCAACGCTTTCGGCATCGCTGCCCCAATTGATCGCTTCGATCTCGTCCTTCGTCAGCAGCCCGTCGTCAACGAGCATGTCGAGGTCTATAAAATAAGCGTTGCCGGCAAAGCTCGAAAAGCTCTGATACGGCGAGTCTCCGCTCCCGGCAGGGCCGACGGGCAGGATCTGCCACCACGACTGTCCGGCCGCGGCAAGAAAATCCACAAACTCATGCGCCGCTCTGCCGAGTGTTCCTATACCGTTCTCCGACGGCAGCGAGAACAGCGGCAGAAGCACGCCGCAGCTTCGTTTTATACTCATAATGTCACCTCTCTGTGATACGGCTATTTTAGCCGCGACGCAGCGAGAAATCAAGTCAGAGTTTAAATATATCCAACGAACATCATGAATGTTTCCATATCAATATCCGTATTCACCTCTACTTCTTTGCAATATATGCTGTAATTTACATCATTTATTTTGGCAAGCACGACATTTTCCTTATCGTATGTATATTCACATTTTCCGGATGCACCCTGAAGGTCCGAATAGGCAGTATCGGTCGAAACCAGCTTTCCGTCAGTGTATGAATAAGTTTTTATATACAAAAGCGCTTTTTCATACAGGTCGACATTGCTGCCATAAACATTATTGCCATTGTCGAGACTATACACTTTTAATGTTTTAAGCTGTCCTTCATCGTCGTATTCGCAAATACCCTGCTGAGTCAGCTCCCCGGACTCTCCTATCATGCTTGAATAATCCAAAAACTCCGTGATCTTCCCATCATCGTTATATTTATAAGTTGTCTTCCATATAACGTCGCTTGCGGCAATATAATTCATCTGTGTTATCATTTTATTTTTCTTATCGTATGTAAACTCTTGCCATGCGCCGTTTGAATATTCCGTTCCTCCAATCACCCGTTTATTTAGCGTACCGTCTTCATTGTATGTATATACGATCTCTGTTCTCTCATCCGCACTTACGCGCTCCATTTTATATATCACGCACGCCTTATTCGGTATAAATTGCGGAATAAGCATTACTGCCGCCGTTACAATGGCAAGGATAACCACGATAACGCCGATAGTTTTATTGCGTTTCCTTTTATCCGGCAATGCCGATTTGGTAGCTTTGCATGCTGCAAGCTCAGAACCGCAAGCGCCGCAAAACCGTGCATCATCACCTGTGTCAAAACCGCATTTGGGACAAATCACTGCTTGATCACCTGCCTTTTCGTCATGATAAGTGCGTTAACACATAATTACATGCGTCTCGAAAGTTTTTATATCCCGTTACCCGAGACATTACGTCTCCCGAACCGTTATCTCTCACCCAAACACCTGTCATCATTTGCTCATCTATTCCCTCAACCGTTACAGTGAAACTTTCATTAGTATCTGTGATGTATATTATATTGCCATCCACTCTCCACATAAGGGGCTCTTCATCCCACTCACTGACTGCGTACACCTCTCCATCGTCATAAAACTCAAAAAGGGCAAAGTCATCGTCAAACATAAAATACCAGGCTCCGAGTATCTGTTCTTCAAGGCTTTCCTGTTTGTCTCCTCGAATGTAGAAAAACAATCCCACCGCAACAGCCGCCGCTATAATAACCGCGATAACACCTATTATTCTGTTCCTTCTTTTTTTGTTTGGCAGAGAGTTGCCGACCGATGCTGTTTGCAGATACTCCCCACACAACTCGCAAAACCGTGCATTTCCATTATTATTTGCTCCGCATTTAGGGCATAACATTTTATATCTCCTCACTTTTTAAACAAATTCGCGTTTACTATAGCTATTTCCGAACTATATCCGTCTATTCTAACCGCTTTTATCTCAAGCTTTTTAACTCCGCTCACGTCAATTTCGAAGTCTGTTTTTTCAATCAATTTTGTTAGTGTGTCGGATTGGTAAACTAACGCATCATCCGCATAAACAAATATTTTAATGTAGCTGTTAATATCCGATTCTTCGCTGAATATGATACTACCTTTAAATCTTTTATATTGCCTGTCTAAATTAAAATACGCGATACCTTCTTTGTCATCCCCCAACCAATGTCCCGGATAAAATGTATGCGCACTCATATATGTATTCCCATATGAATCGGTATACATGTCCGGTTCATATTCATATGCCCTGTTGGAGTCTATTATAGGCACATCTGAAAGGGGCATCGGCTTGGACTGTTCTATCTCATCATAAAGATCGCTGAGTTTTTGGCTATCTCCAAGAATTTCAAGGCCGCTTTCTATCTCTCCAAGAGCAGTCCCATACTTTCCGTCCTTGACATAGCTCCTTGCATTTGCCGCCGTTAATTCTTCACAGGCTGCAATTGCACTTTTAAGCATGGTGTTTATTTGTTCGTCTTCTGGAAATCTTGCGTGTGCCTTGTTAAGTTCTTCGAAGCTCGCATACGGATTACCTTCTTTAGTTGCATTTTCAGCTTTGAAAATGACCTGTTCTCTATACTTTTTCTGGCACTCTCCTAATTTTTTCTGCGCCTCTTCATAGAGATCGGATTTTTCCGGTATGCTTGCATAGAAATCTATGGCTTCTCCGTATTCTCCGTTGTCGTAAAATGCTTCTGCCTGAGTAAAATTAGATTCAGCTGCCACAACTTTCGAAACATTCGTCAAATGCTTATCCGCACATTTTGATAATGTACTGTCCCGTATGCTTGTTAGTTCGTCGAAATAATTTATAGCCAACGTGGCATCTACTTTTCCGTCTGCCCAATCTCTCTCAATGCCGTCCATAATCGAAGGAAGCAGTTTGCGCACTACCCATTCCTCCACCGGATTTCCGTCTATCTTTATGTTATATATCTGCACCGCACTTCCGCTATTCATATCTCGCGCCCTATTCAGAACCTCCCTTATAGGGGAATTCATATACGCAGCAGCTAAAGCGCCTATTGCAGCAACACAAACTATGAGTATTATGATTGGCAACCATTTTTTACGCTTTTTTCTGACTTGTCCACTATCCTCGGTGGGTAGATTGTAAGTAGACTGCATAGGTGTATCTTCTATCCTACATCCACACTTTGTGCAAAATTTAGCTCTATCCTCCAGCGCTGCACCGCAATTAACACATGTCTTCATTTGTAGTTCCTCCGCTCATTTTTCTATCGCTGCACCACACTCGGGGCAATATCTGTCTCCTTGCTGTAATTTCACGCCGCAGTATTTGCAGAATGCTCGCTCCGGCGTTCCAACACCGTCTTGAGTGATGCTCTTGTTCCCGCAAACGCTGCAAAACCTCGCCCCGCTTTTCATCTCCGCACCACATGCAGAGCATATTACCGTACCCTTAAGTCTGCTGCGCTGCATACTAAGTTCAGAAATACTTTTTATTACCTTGTCTATCTCCAAAACAAGCTCTTCATATTCGGGCTCAGGAGCAAATCTGCATTTTTCATAGAATTGCCTCCCTAACTCGAGCATCATCAAATCGCGCTTACTCTCCTGCTCACTGATCATGCCATACAGGCGGCTGCTTTCTGCCATGCTCTTGGTCTGCTTAGTGACATTCTGCGTTACACCTGTGATTTTCTCTCCAATCTGCTCAAAAATCGCCATGATACCCTCCTTATCAAATTATGACACTCCCACTCATATTATACCGTTTATTTTTGTATATTGCAAGCAAAGACGCTAATTTAATCGAGAACATTACCGCTATAATTTGTGTAACCTACTAAACATAGGAGGTATAAATCATGGATGATAGCTTTATAAGAAAACGAATATCCGAATTGCGAATGGAAAAACACATCTCCGAATATAAAATGAGCTTAGACTTAGGTCACAGCAAAAGCTATGTACAGAGCATTTCGTCCGGGCGCGCATTACCCTCAATGGCGGAGTTTTTATATATTTGTGATTATTTCGGCATTACCCCAAAAGAGTTTTTTGATGAAAATCTTGATACTCCGGCACTCATTTCCGAGCTTGTCCAAACCGCCAAGAAACTTAGCGACTCTGATATACGGCTTTTAATTGAAGTAGCGAATCACATGCATCCCACTTGTAATGGCACACAGGAAAACTAATACTTAATATTATGAAAATAATAGCGAAAAATCTCGTCCATTATCATGATGAGATTTTTCGCTATTCCTTTGTTTGGCTATTTTAGCCGCGCAGACGCGGAAAATCAAGCGTCAATTTTCCGTTGAAGTCAAGGCGGATCATGTGTATAATCTGAGATGAAGATAAAAGGAGGATGCAGCATGATACTATACTACACCGGAACGGGAAACAGCGCATACGCCGCATGCAGGATAGCGGCGGATATCGGCGACGAGGCGGTGAACCTTTTCCCGCGTCTGCGCAACGGGGATACCTCCACCATCGAATCGCAAAAGCCATGGATAATTGTCACGCCGACCTACGCCTGGCGCGTTCCGCGCATAGTGCGCGACTGGCTGGACAAAACCGAGCTGCGCGGTGCCCGCGAAATCTACTTTGTCATGACCTGCGGCAGCGAGATCGGCAATGCCGGAAGCTACGTGGAAAAATGGTGCCGCGGCAAGGGTTTTGATTTTAAGGGCTGCGCCGGAGTCGTGATGCCGGAAAACTACATTGCCATGTTCAAAGCCCCGTCTCCCAAGGAGGAGGCCGAGATCATTGTGCGTGCAAACGGAAGGCTCGACGCGCTCGCGCAGAGCATCGCAAAGGGCGAGAGCTTCACTCGGCCGCAGATAAAGCTCATGGACAGGATATACAGCGGCATAGTAAACGGCGCGTTCTATCCCATGTTCGTAAAGAGCAAGAAATTCCGCACGACAGACGAGTGCATCGGCTGCGGAAAATGCGCCGTCCTGTGTCCGACAAAAAGCATACGCATCGAAGGCGGCAGGCCCGTATGGGGAGACGGCTGCACGCACTGCATGGCCTGCATCTGCCGATGCCCGAAGCAGGCGATAGAATACGGGCGTCATACAATGGGTCTGCGCAGATATTATCTTGACGGGTGATATGCGCAAAGCCGCTTGATTTTCAGGCTGTACAGCTGTTTTCATATCTTGACGAATTTCAAAAGCTGCGATAAAGTATAGCCATGGATATTATTTATTATGATGACAACATAATAGTCGCCGTCAAGCCCGCCGGGGTCATATCGACCGATGATCCGGGCGGTATGCCCACGCTTCTGCGCGAGGCGCTGGGCAGAGATGATGCGGATATCCGCACGGTGCACAGGCTCGACCAGGTCGTATCCGGCCTGATGGTTTTTGCGCAAACGCCCGCGGCCGCCTCGGAGCTCAGCCGGCAGATACGCATGGGCGAGTTTAAAAAGACCTATCTCGCCGTCGTTCACGGCGTTCCGCAGGAGCGCAGGGGGCGAATGGAGGATATCCTGCTCAGATCAAAGGAGAAGCGCAAGACCTTCGTCGTAAACAAGCCCTGCCGCGGCTCGCAGGAGGCGGTGCTCGAATATCGTCTGCTCGGCTCGAACGGCGAGATGAGCATGGTAGAGATAAACCTCATCACCGGCCGCACGCATCAGATACGCGCTCAGTTCACGCATCGCCGTATGCCGCTCGTCGGCGACAGGAAGTACGGCGGCCGCGATGAGGGCTGCAATATCGCCCTCTGGTCGTACAGCATCGGATTTACAAACCCCTCGTCAGGCCGCTTTATGACCTTTAAAGTAAAGCCGCCAAGGGAGTTTCCCTGGACGGAATTCGACACGGCGATAATGCCGAGATAGCATTGACGGCGCTCCGAAACGGAGCGCCGTTTGTTCATTCTTCTGTTTTGAATGCAAAAAAGCGCTGACCGAGATAATTGAGCGCGACGAACAGTCCCATGCCGCAGACCATGGCAACGTTTTCCTGCACCGTCACCTCAAAGCCCGACATGAGCGCCCTTATAAGCGGCTTTGCGATGCCATAGGCTATCAGATAGCAGACGCTGACATTCACAGCGAAGCGCACAACGACCTTCCAATCCCGCTTTTTATATTGAAAGGTGAAATACTTGTTGAGAAAATAGCTCAGTATACTGCCGAAAAAGTAGTTTGACGCACTGCTGAGCCAGTAGCTCAGGCCGAAGACATTATAAAACACGAACATTATCGCCGTTCCGAATACCGTGTTTATAACGCCTACGAGCACAAAGCGCAAAAACGTTTTATCGACAAATTTTTTGATTAGCTCCCTCATAGGTACATGTCTTTACGGCGCGTTGAGATATACGGCCTTTTGCCGCGCCAGAGCTCGACCTCCGCAAGGTCGATATCGCAGGTCACGAGCCGCTGCTTATTATCGGCCTTGACGATAACGTCCCCGCTCGGATGAACTACTATCGACTGCCCGGCAAAGTCCATCTTATCCTCAAGACCCACGCGGTTGCACATTGCGACAAACA
>ULQM01045940.1_pt1 | contig 41625 bp, 33 predicted proteins | sample 1954451 | NCBI WGS metagenome assembly ULQM01 (sample SAMEA4835655, study PRJEB28245) | human gut metagenome | biome: gut microbiome; material: fecal sample | place: Denmark | collected 2008 | reverse complement strand
GCGCAGCAGCCGGTAGGCCACTTTGGCCTCGCGATTGATGGCCTGCAGGTCGGCCTCCATGGCCTTGAGGTCGGCATACTGCGGACCGGCCTCATCGTCGCAGCCCACATAGAGCAGCGTATGGCCTGGCGCACAACGCACCAGGGTGTCGATATGGCCGTCGGTATCGTCGCCCTCCAAGGATCCATGACCGATCCAATAGACCCGATCCACGCCGAAAGCCTGTCGAAGCCGTTCGTCCAGGTCGCCCTGCCTGAGGGGCTGGTTGCGATGAGGGGCCAACAGACAGACCGAGGTCGTGAAGAGATGGCCCTCGCCATCAGCCTCAACCGATCCTCCCTCCAGCACGAAGTCGTCCCAATGGTCCATCGGACAGCGGAAGACTCCCTTTCCCTGGAGCACGCGTCCCAGCTGGTTGTCCTGGTCGCTGGCAAACTTCTCGCCCCAGCCATTGAAGCGGAAGTCCATCATCCGCAGTCCTCCCCTGCCATCGGAGAGCGTCAGCGGCATCGTGTCGCGCGCCCATGTGTCGTTGTATTCGGCCTCTATCCAGCGTACCGCCTCCAGCGCACGATCGCTCAACCTACCTGCCAACCACGCTCGTGCCGCCGCCGTATCGCGCGCCACAAGCCACACGGTCTCATACCGGGCAATGGCCTCAATAAACTCGACATAGGTCTGGCGTATCTCGTCGAGGATATAGGCCCAGTCGGTCTGCTCGTCGGGCCACACCAGCACGACGGCCTCCTGCTCCGCCCACTCGGGCAGCAACTGGAAAGCCACATCGGGAGTATTCTCTCTTATCATGATCTGCTTGTTCCTTATTTCCATTGGTGATTGTGTAGGTGCAAATTTAGCAATAAAAGCCGACACGGCCAAAGAAAAGGAGGGTTCACGCTGCAAATGCGCAGCTTTTTGCCCCGATGCCCATCCACAAACCACAGTAAATGGAGAAAAGCCACGGGGGAAGTATGATTTTTTTGCCGTCTGATGATGGGTATCTCAGAAATTTTGTGTAAGTTTGTGGCCGAAATATTTACCCATCTTAAACAACCGATTTATGATCAATCGCTTATTGAAATTTCTGGATGCGTCGCCCGTCAATTTCCTCGCCGCGCGCAACATAGCCTGTGAACTCGAGCAGAACGGCTACCGCCGCCTTGACCCTCAGCAGCCCCTCGGCGAACTGAAGGCTGGCGACAAGGTCTATGTGACGAAGAACGACTCTTCGGTCTATGCCTTCCGCCTGGGTCGCAAACCGCTGGCCGAGTCGGGATTCCACATGATTTGCGCCCATAGCGACTCCCCTACGTTCCGTGTGAAGCCTCATGCAGAGATGACGGGTGAGGGCGGCCTGGTGCGTCTGAACACCGAGGTCTATGGTGGCCCGATCCTCTCCACGTGGTTCGACCGTCCGCTGACGCTCGCTGGCCGCGTCATCGTGCGCGGCAAGGATGCCATGTCGCCCGAGACAATGCTGATGCACGTCCGTCGTCCGCTGCTCCAGATCAGCAACCTCGCCATACACTTCAACCGCCAGGTCAACGACGGCGTGAAACTGAGCAAGCAGAAGGATATGCTTCCCCTCCTGGGACTGATCAACGACGAACTGGAGCAGGGCAACCTGCTGATGAACATCATTGTCGAGGAACTCAGCAAGCAGCGTCCCGTCAGCCACGAGGACATCCTCGACTTCGACCTCTACCTGGCCGACACGCAGCCCGCCTGCACCTTCGGCGTCCACGACGAGTTTATCTCCTCGGGCCGCCTCGACGACCTGTCGATGTGCTTTGCCGGACTCGAGGCCTTGATTGCAGCTCTCGAGAGCGACACCACCCAGGTGCTCGCCATCTTCGACAACGAGGAGACGGGATCGCAGACCAAGCAGGGTGCTGGCAGCCCCTTCCTGGCTTCGATGCTGATGCGTATTGCCCGTCAGCAGAGTGGCTCTGAGGAAGCCTACTGGCAGGCTGTGGAGCGCGCCTTCATGATCTCCGCCGACAATGCCCACGCCTTCCATCCCAACTACGCCGAGAAGTACGACCCGACCAACCACCCCATGCTCGGTGGAGGTCCCGCCATCAAGTTCAACGCTTCCCAGAAGTATGCCAGCGACGCCGTCTCTGCAGCCATCTTCGCCGAGATCTGCCGCAAGGCGGGTGTGCCCTGCCAGCGCTTCGTCAACCATAGCGATGTGGCGGGCGGTAGCACCCTGGGCAACATCCTGGCCTCCACGGTCCCCCTGCGTGGTGTCGATATGGGCAATGCCATCCTCGGCATGCACAGTTGCCGCGAGACAGGCAGCGTAGCCGACCATGAGTACTGCGTCCGCGCCTTCACGGAGTTCTACTCCCTGTAGCCTCCTGCCACCCTCAGCACCCGCCCCCATCGGATGCTGAGGGGCCAGATAAAAAACGATCGGCCATTGGAAATCATTTCTCATTTCCAATGGCCGATGATTATTTCAAGGACAATATCCCAAAATCATTCTGACATCATCCCGAAGACTTCCCGAAAGCATCCCGAAGAAACAGCCTATGCGGAGCGTCCCGATTTCGTTACATCGCAATCGCTACTTGTTCATCAGTTTGCCAAACAGCGTGAGCATCTGCATGACGGTGTCCTTGCTACCGACGGGTATCTTCAGGTGGGCCTCACCCGTCTCCTTGTCGGTCTCCACGATGCTATCGACCAACTGCTGAGTGGCCTCAGCCGACTTGAGTGTTTCGGCCAGTCCACTAAAGAAGGAGACACCCTGACTGACCAATTGCTGGGGATGGGGCGAAGCATGATGGCTGGAAGGCCGCTCCTGCGCGCCGTCCTGTGCCTTCGTTGGCGTCTGTCCTTGAGAAGGAACGTGGTTCGCAGGAGGCTCCTGGTCTGCAATAGCCCCATGGTCTGCTGAAGGGTGCTGTCCCTCGGAAGACTGGTGGGTTGCTAAAGATTCATGCTCTGCTGAAGACTCATGGTCTGCTGAAGACTCATGGTCCACAGACGACTCCTGATCTACAGAAGACTCATCGTCTGCCTCCGATGCGTCAGCGAGCGCTTCGTCCAAAGAGGCCTCCATAGACGTTTTCCCCTTCTGCTCTTGCTCCACCTCTTCGTCCACATATTCCACCTCGGGAGCGTCTGGCGTTGCCTCCATGACAACTGCGAGGTCGTCCATGAGTTTCTTAAACTTGCTCTCATCGACAAATACGGTGTCTGCACCGCCGTCCAAGACTCCCTCAAACATCGACTTCTTAAATCGCAGTTTGTTGATCATACCCTCCTCGATAGAACCTTTCGAGACAAGGTTGATGATCTGCACGGGCTTCTCCTGTCCGAGACGGAAGATACGGGCAATGCGTTGTTCAAGGACAGCAGGATTCCATGGCAAATCCATATTGATGAGTGTGCTCGCCACCTGGAGGTTGAGACCCGTAGATCCAGCATCAGTGGAAAGAAACACGCGACTCTCGGGAAGCGTTGTGAAATCATCTACCAGTTCCCCGCGCCTCTTCGACGGCACTCGCCCATTGAGATACTCATAGCGTATGCCCCGCTTGTCCAGTTCCATCGCCACCAGACGGGTCATGCGCTCCCATTCGCTGAAGACGACCACCTTCTCGTCCCCACTCTCCAAGACATTGTCCAGCAGGTTCATCACCTCCGCTATCTTGACATCACTACGCGTCGTGAGATTTTGTTCCAAGATAAAGGTGCTGTCGGCCACCATCCGCATCTGACCCAGCAACTTGAGCACGCGCAGCCTGTCCTGCTCCGTCATGTAGTGGTATTTGCGATACTTGTTCAGAATCACCAACAAGTCCCACTTAAACTCCGAGTGGAGATCGTCCTGGCGTTGAGTCATCGGGACCAGCACAAACTGGTCGCTCCGCTTGGGCAACTGCAGGCGCACGCCTTTCTTCGTCCTCCGCAACAGTCGGTTGCTGACGGCCTCGCCTATGGCGTTGAGGTCCTTATAGCCCATAATACCGCCCGTCTCGGGATGGAGCAGGATGTGCTGGTCGCGAAACTGGTAGTAAGGTCCGAGACAAAACTGGTCCACCAGTTCCATGTTGGCATAGAGCTCCTCCAACTTATTCTCCATCGGCGTGCCAGACAGCAAGACCGCATAGCGCGACGCTATCTTGCGGGCAGCACGGGAGATCAGCGTGTCCCAATTCTTCAGCCGTTGTATCTCGTCCATAATCAACACGTCGGTATCCAACTTGCCCAGTTGTCTGACGTCGTTGCTCATCGTGTGGTAAGAGACAATCTTGTAGGGTGCGGGCGCCTTATACAGTTTGGCGCGCTTAGCAGGAGTGCCTTCTACGACCACCACCTTCGGAATGGTCAATCCGTCCTCCACGCCTTTCCCACTACTCTCTACCCTGTCACCGCCCGTGAATCGTTCTATCTCCCGCTTCCACTGGTATTTCAGCGACGTGGGACAGACCACCAGTACCTGCTCAGCCATGCCCTCACGCAGATAGACCTCTGCCGAGGCGATGGCCTGCAACGTCTTGCCCAGTCCCATCTCGTCGGCAATGATGGCCTTGCCGGCACGCACGGCGAAGCGCGTCCCCTCCTTTTGGTAGGGATAGAGCGGCACAGTGAGCATTTGGTCGAGATATTCGTCCGTGTATTTTTCCTCCAACAACCGGCAACGCTTGATCCGGTCACGCCGCTCCAGGACATAATCGAGGGCGTCGTCATAGCAGCGAAAGTCGGGAGCAATGGCCTTGGCAGCCTGAACGAACACGTCAAAGCGGGCATAGGCATCCTCGCGAAGCACACCCGACTCGTCAAAATAGTCTTTCGCCAATCGCTCCAGCATCTCCCGACCATGGTCGCCGATGCGTATCTTCACCCTGCGCGGCCCTTTGTAGTCGATATAGACCGAACTGTAGTCGGGCTCTGCCACCTGCACCTTCTTGCGCTTCTTCCTCACCCAGAGTTTCACGGCCTCCATGTGCTTACAAGTGCCGAGCTGCGAAGTCTTGAAGTCGTAGCAGGAGCAGTAGTTCCACAGGCTGTCCTTCCCCCGATATACTACCTTGTATTCGTTTCTCGTAGCCGCATTGGCCACCCGAAACTCTCCTGGAGCATACTGTTCGTCCACCATCCGTATGGCAAAGGTCTCCTTCTCGGCCTGTAGCTTTCGTAAGGCCACCTGCCACTCCTCGAGCTTCATGCCCGCAGGCTTCTGCATATTGTTTATTTTCGGCATCACCACCTTGGCTCGCTTGTGCCGGCCCTTCGTCTTCTTGGCGCCTTGGGCTGTCGCCTTCCCTCGCCTTTTGCCCCCGTCCTTTTCAGGGTTTGAGGCTTCCGCTGGAGATTGTTCTTCTTTCTTCTCTATATGTACCTTTTTCATGGTGCTCATGATGTTCTAACAGTATTAATGTGACTATTCGCTGACTTTATTTCCATGCGCTACCTACGCCTCCTTCCAGTCGTCAATCGTTCCCGTACGCGACGAGAAACTGACGCCCACGCGATGGACGGGACGGGAGTCGGCCTCATAGGGGCGCGCATACCCCTTCTCCTCTATCTGGTGCAAGGCGTCGTCCGCCGTGCCGTCGAGCTTGAACTCAAAGATATACACCCCCGTGGGCGTCTCGACGATGCAGTCGGCCCGGCCCTCGCTCTGCTGCTTTTCCGTGAGCACGAGGTAGGTGCTGAGAATGCGGAAGATAAGGTAGAAAGTATAGTGGAAATAGCGTTCCTTCTCCGTCTCCATGTCCTTCCGACGCATCGAGTAAGGGATGCTGGCAAAGAAGGCCGTCAGGCTCTTGCGCCATGTGTCGAGGTCATCGCGCAGGAGAGCACGCGTCAGTTGTATCGCCAAGGTGTTCGCCGACTCCTTCGTGCCGAGATAGTTGGAGGCAATCAGCGTGAGGAAACCCTTTTTCACCTCGTTGTTGGGCAGATCGAGCAGGTAGGAGTTGGAGAAGCGGTCGTAGTCCTTGATGGTCAGATAACCGCTCTGATAGATCATTGGCAACGGGCGCTCCACGTCCGCCCTGTAGTCGATAAAGTCCGACGTGTCGTAATACTTCCCCGTCAGTTCGTTGAGGTTCTCGTCCGTATGGCTGAGCAGGCGGACCAGGTAACTGGGCGTACCCGTGCGAAACCAATAATCCTGGATATCCCTAACGCTAAGCGCATTGAGCAGGCTAAAGGGATTGAAGATATCCGTCTTCCGCTTACTGAAATGATAACCGTCATAATGCCGCTTCAGCATCAAGCGCACCTCCTCGGGGCTCACCCCCATCTCGTCCGACATAGCATCCATCTCGTCATGAAACGTCCCCTCCAGTTCCGCCTCCGTGATACCGCAGACCGCCTCATAGGCCGCACTCATACTGATATCCTCCGGCTGATTGAAACCGCTGAACACACTCACCTGCGAAAACTTCGTCACACCCGTGAGCAGCACAAAGCGCAAGTCTTGGTCAGCAGCCTTGAAGGCAGAGTAGAAACCCTTGAGCGTCTCGCGGTTGATGTCTTCTACCAGCACCTCCCTGCCATTGCCTACTACTTCCGTCCTTCCCGAGTCGAGCACATCAAGCAGCGGCTTATCATACTCATCAATGAGCACCACACACTGCTTGCCCGTCACCCTATGCACATGGGCGAGCAGATCGACAAAGCGCTTGCCATCGTCGAAGTTGGGATTTCCCTCGTAGCCATACTGCTTCTCCCATTCCTCTATGATACCCCGAATCAGTTTGGGTAGCGTGTCCCCACCCTTCGTATAGTTCGTACTATTGAAGTCGATATGGAATACAGGATATTGTTCCCACTCCTGCTCCAAGTCCTCGATAGCCAGACCACGAAACAACTCCCGCTCCCCACCGAAATAATACTTCAGCGTAGAGACGAGCAAGCTCTTGCCAAACCGACGAGGACGGCTCAGAAAGTAAATCTTACCCTCCGTCACCATCTTGTGCAGCAAGGCCGTCTTGTCCACATAGACAAAACCGCCGTCAACAATACTCTTAAAATCCTGTATGCCGATGGGATACTTCATACGCAAACCCTTTTTTGTAATTCAATTCCTTTTCAATCAACAGCCTGAGCTACCAACATACCAGAATAAGCGGTTATAGGAGATTTCATCAAACCAATGCTGTTCTTCGATAATTCGATGACTCCTTGCAGTTCGCACAGCACATTCCGAGGGAGCCCTGGTTCCAGCAAGATTCGACCAACCTTATCAATCTTATCCAACTCCAAATTATATTGTTCGTACAACCGCTCCCGGTCAGCCACCAATTCCGGACGATTCAACCTGTCGTTCAAGTGGAGCAGTTTTATCGTCTCCCTGCCCTTATCCGTCACCCCGACTATCTCATGTCGACGAAACTTCACATGGTCTGTAGGGATATCTACGGCAGGGTTGATAAGAAGAGGTCTCTCCGCCTCCAAACTGCCTGGAGCCGTCACTTTTTGAGACTCATCTACCAAAGGAAAGGATGCTTTTTTATATGTTCGATTACACAGACTGCAAGCATATAGAAGATTACTCCATTCATACGCCAGCCAGTAATAAGATGCCTTTGGACGATAATGTTCCACATCATTATATGGCAGCGTCACACGACATTCACAGTAAGCACACTTATGAAACTGGTCTTTCATCAGTTGCTGACGAACATCATCAGCCCGGTACACGGTTTCGCATACCTCCGATGGATTTGTCGGGGCAGAAACATTCTTCAGAGTAGGAGGAACAGACGCCAACTTGTTTATCTTTCTCATAGCTTAACGTTTAGTTGCTTGGCGATTTTCTCCAACAACATGACTGATCGAATAGCATTAGAGTCTTGAAGCGTAGTCATACCACTCATCTCCTTGTCCAACTCTGCCAATCTCTTTTTGTCAGCACCAGTTAGCTTCTCTTTCTGCAAAATAGAGTCACGCTCTTTGATTTTCTCATCCCATTGAGGAGCTTGAAGAGAGTAAAGCCCAAAGAGATCGCTAAGCAACACCTGCCCTACATTTGAAAGGGCAATGTTTCCAAACGCCTTTTGCTGCATAGCGCCACCAGCGTTCAAATTGACGACCTGAGCTATATCAGCAGCACCAACCACAATGACAGGACTATGCGTCGTGACGACAAACTGAATATTAGGGAATGTGTCCTTCAGCTGCTTCAGGATTTCACGCTGCCATTTGGGATGAAGATGCAAGTCCACTTCGTCTATCAATATGATCCCCGAAGCATTCAGCGGGTTAGGCTGCTGGGGCGTGACAGGATTCGCCTCAATCATACGCGAAGCGATATCAGCCACCATAGCAATCACAATTTTATAGCCATCGCTCATCTCTTCCAGACGCATTTCGCGCACAGTGCCATCATCCTGCATCTCGTCCACGACAAAGCGCAAAGGCCTATTGAGAATACGAGGATTAGAGCATCTGTTGCCAATGAATCTTGCCAACGCATCACGCACCACATTCAGGCTCGGCGATTGATAACTGGTGTCGTTGCGCTCTATCTTTTCCCTGCGCTCGTCATCCTCCTGCAAGTCAAACCAGTTCACGAACCGTTTGAAATCCGTATTGGGTTGAGGAGCACCAATATAGGCGTCCCAACGCTCAAAAACATCTGCAAAATTTCTACGACGCTCAGGCATCTGAATAAACCCACGCCCCGTGCCATAATAGGCTATTAATGGAAACTCGACGAGCTTATCCGCCTGCACCCTTTCCATAATGCTGGCAGCATACTTTTTGAGGCCTTGCAAGTCAGTCGTTTCCTTGGGGACAGAACTACCTTTTCGAGAGCGAACCACCTTTACGGCTTCACCATCTTCCGTTAGCACCTCAGCCTTCACACTCAGATAGTCCGCTGTACGCACTCCGTCCTCCTTGTGAATGTCAGAATCCGTAAACTGCGTAGTGGAAGAGCCCGGAAACTCACCCATAAACGGACTCAACATGTGGATGATGGCATCCATTATAGTCGTCTTTCCCGAACCGTTATCGCCAAGAAAAATCGTGATATTCTTGCTACCATCAAAAACTATTTCCTTGGCAGGATCCCCAAAGAGACGCATATTTCGTAAAGACAAACTATTCAACCTCATCCTTTGCTGATTGTTTTAATGTATGAATACTAGCGAGCCCATTGACCATGCTTTTTGCACATCCAACGACCCACCATGCAAAAATAGCCATTTTTCTCCATCCAAACGAATTGTATAAGCGATTTCTTCAAAATCACCCATTTTTTTCGCTCAAAACCGCACATAGCCCGTACACACCCCCTTTATCCGTGCGAAGCGTTGTTCCTGCCGTACCTATTGTTTGGATCGTTTTCCTTTATCAGCAGGCAGCATTGAAGCAACACAACCAACCCTATCTCTTCATTTTTGCGATAACCCTTTTTTATTGCCCCAAAACCTTGCAAGTCCGGATAAAAACTAATAACTTTGCACCGGGTAAATACTAATAACCCTGCACCGGGTATTTACTAATAACCCAGCACCAGGTTCCTCAAAACGGCAGCTAATCTTCAGTCTCTACCACTCCAAATAGCAAAGATTTTGGTATTAGGCAGTATTTTGGCAAAATAAATTTTGGTATCAGGGATTTTCCATGTGACTCAGATAGGTTTCAACTCGATTATGTGTTACTATCGAGGCGACATTTTCATACTACATTCTCCGCAAATTGAAAATCTTGGGAGTTTTAAGACATAAATCTTGGGAATTTTAGATTGAAAAAACCATGCAAGTCCGGATAAAAACTAATAACTCTGCACCGGGTATTTACTAATAACCCAGCACCAGTTCCTCAAAACGGCAGCTAATCTTCTGTCTCTACCACTCCAAATAGCAAAAGATTTTGGTATTAGGCCGCATTTTGCCACCAAAGATTTTGGTATTAGGCAGTATTTGGGCAAAATAAATTTTGGTATTAGGCTTTTTTCATGTAATTTTGCGGGCAAAAAGGGAATTATGGCAGAAGTATTATTCAAGCGTAAAATCTATTCCAAACTAAAGGAATGGAAAGAGACCTCTAAAGGCAAAACAGCATTGCTTATAGAGGGAGCGAGACGTATAGGAAAGTCTACTATTGTGGAAGAATTCGCTAAAAAAGAATATCGCTCATACATTTTGATAGACTTTAATGAAGCCTCGAAAGGAGTAAAGGGACTGTTCGATGATTTGATGGACATGGATTATATTTTTCTGTACTTGCAGAATATTTATAAGACCACATTGTATGAAAGAGAATCTGTGATTATCTTTGATGAAGTGCAGCAATGTCCAAAGGCTCGCCAGGCAATCAAATATCTAATCAAAGATGGTAGATATGATTATATTGAAACAGGATCCCTTATTAGTATCCGTAAGAACACCAAGGATATCAGCATACCCAGTGAAGAATATCGACTTGAAATGTTCCCATTGGATTATGAAGAATTCAGATGGGCAATGAATGATGATACAACTATGCCTCTGATGCGAAAGTTCTTTGAAAGAAAGATGTCATTAGGCGATAGCTTAAATCGTCAAAAGATGCGCGAATTGAGGTTGTATATGTTGATTGGAGGAATGCCACAGGCAATCAATGCCTATTTAGACACAAACAATTTGCAACATGTTGATATGGTGAAGCGACAGATTATACAACTATATGCAGACGATTTCAGGAAGATAGACCCTACAGGGAAAATTTCAAAGTTGTTTATGGCTATACCGTCACAGTTGAGTCGTAATCTGTTGCGCTACCAACCAACACCTGTAGTTGGGAAAATGGGAGCTGACAAAATCGACGAGATGATTCTTTGCTTGGAAGACAGTAAGACTGTAAACGTGGCTTATCATGCGGATGATCCCAATGTTGGCATGTCATTGACAGCTGATTATGGAAAATACAAGTTATATATAAGTGATACAGGTTTGTTTGTGACATTGGCATTTTGGGATAAGGATTTTACGGAAAATATCATATACCAGAAACTGCTAAATGATAAATTGTCTGCCAATCTGGGATATGTATATGAAAATTTGATTGCGCAAATGCTTCGTGCTTCAGGCAACAAGCTATTTTACTATACTTTTCCTAAAGATGATACTCATTCTTATGAAGTTGACTTTCTCTTGTCAAGAGGCAACAAACTTTGCCCTATTGAAGTAAAATCGTCTGGATATAAGACTCATGCTTCGTTAGATGCTTTCTGTCTTAAATATTCAGATAGAACAAGTCAGCCATATCTACTTTATACGAAGGATTTTCACAAAGACGAGAATGTGTTGCTACTGCCAATATATATGACTCCATTTCTATAAAGTGCCGCCAGCCCTATCGCCCACCCCATGCCAGAGAAGCACCAGCCACTCTGTCGAAAAGCCCAAAGCGAGTCTTGCCATCACGCACCACAAACGGTACCAGATTGCAAGACCCGCTTCTCTGCAGAACAGGCTCATATCCTCAAAACGGCAGCGATTCTCTCGGCACACCATAGTCCGCGCAACACTCCGTTTCCTCTATCTCCTTCCACGCCTCATGGATATACCGATTCACTTCTTCCGACAACCGCCCCTCCTTCACCAGTTTCCCAAACGTCTCTATCAAGTCCTCAATGGCATACTCCGGACTATACATGTCGTCAAAATACTCCCAGTGCCTATCCATCACAAAGTGCCTGCACATCGACTTCGTCAACTGCAGAAACCGCAGCGCACCCGTTTGGTATTCCCCAGCGGCAAGCAACCTCTCTATTTTCCTATTCTCCTTCAACATCAGCTGCCAGATAACATGACAGTCCCAATCCACATTCCTACTGTTGAAGACCTTCTCCTCATACTCCCTGTTCAATGGTATCAGCGACCGAGCCTCCTTCTCAGCCTCCCGCCTCTGTCGCTCCACCGCCAAGCGCCTCTGCTCAGCCTCACGCGCAGCTCGCTCCTCCGCGACGCTCATTTCCCGCACCACCGCCACAGGATCACCCTTCAGCGGCTCCATAGGTATCAACGCAGAGAGCCTGTCCCTCATCCACCCATACCCGTCAAACCGCTCCATGCCCCTACCGATATAAGCAACCACCACCTTCCGTTTCTCCTCGTTGTTCCATGCCCTGACGCTCTCCACCAAGGCCGCAAAGCCCGCATAGACCAGTTTGCCGATCCGCTGCTTATATGCCCCCAAATACTCCTCAATATCCTCCCGCTTGATCAGCAACCACAGATGTTCACACAGCCCCATCGCAATGGCATACGCAGCGTCAGGCCTCCCCTTCGCCAACACAGCCGGTATCGACTTCTTCTCCCAACGCTCCAGCAGCCGCAGCATATACAAGAAATCCTCCTTGTTCTCAGGCCGAAACTCCACCTCCTGCTTGAAGTACTCGGCGTAAGCCTCCTCCAAATCCACCGTCAAGCCCTTCGGGATATAATCTATCTTCGGGCGCGCCATACAGCTTCTACGTCTGCGCACCTCGGCAGCTTCATCCAGTCTTTTCTGATGGGCAATACGTTCTTCTTTGTCTCTACGAACCTCCTCCAGCTCTTCTTGAAACTCTGCTGTCTGCATGGTCTCCGCACATAGCAACTTGTCTATCTGCTTTGACAGGTATCTGCTCCATGCCTGATAATTACTTTCATCCACGCAATCAGGGCAGGGAATACCACTCATGTTCCATGTATTTTCTGACAGGTAGAAAATTATGCTATATCTTTTCTTTTTGCTCATATTCTAAATACCTCTCCACCAAACAGTTACTTGTTGTAAAAGTTGTTCAAGTTGTCTTCTATGTGTCCACGTCGAATCACTCCATTTTCCAGAAGAACCTTATTTTTTGACCATACAAAGGTAGCAAAAAATATTGAGAAAAACCAATATTTCGAATGGTATTTACGCTTAAATACCAGCTATTTACGTTAATGAAAACTAATGCTAAAACTAATCTTTCGAGGAGGGCTCCGAATACCATTTCTCACCCAAGGTCAGGAGAGTGAACTCGTCCGGAGTCAACGTTGCCGTTCGATTATCATCATTCAGGAAGGTCATTTTCCAAGAGACTCTTCATTTTGCAACTGCTTTAATTCTTGGTATTTATCATATATGTTATTGATATCCTCTGAGAGTCTATCCGTGTTGACGTAGTGAATGTTTTTAACTTTCAAGTCAGCTACTCCTCCCGACAGAATCTGGTATACCGAAAGGTCATCATAGCCTACATGTGCACCGTCAATATCCGTCTTGCAGTCGTGAGCCTTCATCAACAGATTCAGAGAATTAATTATATATGGACTATGTGTAGCAAGTACCAATCCTATTTCACGGCTGTCGACCTTTGAATAAAACGCCAATCGTATTATTTCGTTCAACATCTGAATCTGAGATGTTGGGTCAAGACTCAATTCCGGTTCCTCTATATGTATGTGTACATATTTTGGCATATCTGTAAGTTCCATTTCTGGGCGATACTGAGTGGTAAGTTTTTTTTCAAACAACAAGTCAATGATACTACGTTTTTGAGCCAACTTAAAGTCAAAAGCCTGGGCATAATAGTTCATCATGGCTATTAAAGGCGCAGTTGTCTGTATACCTGAAGACGCATGGCGAAGTTCAAACGAAGAGTAATTGCTACCCTTAGGCTTAAGTATAAACTTCTTTTGGTTGTTGCCTCCGCGTTCAACATTCATATCCAAACCGATATAGTTAAGATCAAAATGCTTTATTGCGTCAGTTGCATTGTCAAATTCGGTAAATGTTTCATTAAAAAAGAATCCTAAATAAGCGTTTTTAGCCAATGTGCCTTGACTTGATAGTGGAGCAATTGCACTTCTTGATTCTGCTACCCACACTTCTTTGAAGAAGCATAAGTCCTCGTTGGGTATTATAGCATTGTAAGACAACTTGCCACCTGAATAACTTACAGAATACGAATTCCCGTTTATAGTAACAACATAATGAATGTATGTATCTGCAGTAACCAGTACACTCATATTATCACGCAGCAAATCCCTGAATCTAAAGTTTATAACATTCTCTTCTATATGCGAGTTATGGAAATAAGCTCTGATAGAAAGGCGTTTGAATATGTAGCGCATTAATACAAGAGCCTTCATAAGTGTACTCTTGCCACTTGCTGAATTTCCGACAAACACCGTTAGCGGTTTTATATCGATAACGCCAGTATCTTCAAGAGGCCCTAAGTCCTTTATATGTATTGTTTCGTGAATCATAACCTTAATTATTTAGCAGATAAACTTTAAAATACAAAGATAAACTTATTTCTTGAACTATGCAAGAATGCAACCTCAAAAAAACTGTGATGATAGTAATAATATGGAGAAATAGAGTAAGCCGGTCCAATCCTTCAGGTTGTCCATAATGTCGGCCTTACCACGCCCACACTTGTTGTGGGTGTTGACGAGGAAGACGGGGATTCCTGTTGTCACCGAGCGATACAGAATCAGATAATGTCCCACCATACAAGGGTTCTATCATTCCACAGGCAGCCTGGTGCCAGTCAGCCATCGTGACCGCAGCCATCGGAAAACCATCCTGCGCCATCTTCTTTATCTGACGGTTGAACGGCTGATGGAGAACGCACTTCGCATTTTCCATCTTGGCAACCAGCTCTGCCGTGGCATGGCTCTTCCAAAAGAGGCCCTCATAACAGTCTGCTTGTACTGTCGGTCCACTCGGATCATCCGTCAGCTGACAAACTCTAGCCATAAGCCTACACGGTTATGCCAATATAAGCCCGAAGCGGCTCGACACTGATGTCAGCAGGAAGGATGAGCGTCACGCCATTGGGATAGACCAGTTTTAGATAAGGACTGCGGGAGGGGCGACTATTCGCCGCAAAACGCATCTCTTTCGCCTCACTGTCACCGACCACAACCTCGGCGAACTTTGGCTTGCTGTTGTTGAATGCTTTCTTGCCTTGTACCATAATTTGAGCATTTTAAAATCACGGTGCAAAGGTGCGAAACTTTTTCTAGGCGCACAATACGGCTTTCACCGAATACTTACGTAATAATCGCCTTCGGCGTTATAGACGAAATCAAATGAGTCTTTGTTCATATTCGTAGCTTTATTATTTATTCCTATTGTCTTTTCTTTGCTATTTCCATCAAGACATTACATTCTGGCAACATATGTGATTCATTTGAGTTTCACTCATTACTACCTATACGCTTTATAGTATTATTGATTTCGTCTTTTTTGAAAGTATATTCGCTAAGCCCCCAATTTTTCCACAACAGAGCTACAGGACATAGATCTGGCTTTTTACATCTTTCCCAAGGTTTACTAAGACAAATGTCAATTGTAGGATTTATACCATTAGAGTTTTTACACCATGGATATAATTCGCAATCTATCTTTCCATCATGTAGTATGTTATATAGTTGCTTAACAGCTTTCAATAATTCGACATTGAAGCCATTATATCCATCAGGTTTTATACTGAAATATTCTTGACGCATATCTCTCATTAGTGGAGTCCCAACATTCTTAACTATATCTGCAAACAGACTATTTGTACGTGCTTGTCCCATACTACATAATTCAATGAGAAAGTGAGGAGTTTTTGTTCGCAAGTATATAGCATAATCCATAACCTTATCTATCCATTTATGATACGCCTCATGTAGTTCAGGTTGATTGGGTACGTAGAAATAGCTTTTCATCTTTTTTCTTGCTTCTTCTCCTATGATTTTGAAATGAGAGAAGACATCCGTTTTATTGTTTCCTGTACTAATTTTAGCATTAGGTAATTGGGCATACAGATCTTGTGGCTTCTTTGGAACATAATTCTTTGATTTCATATCTTTCAAAATATCATAAAAAACATGAGCTGGATTTGTAAACATTAAAGAACAGTCACATAAAGCTAGTACATTTAGAATATCTCTTCCAAATTCAGGATATTCAAATTCAACAATCTTTTCAGCTGCACAATATGGATAATCGTCAGACTTCTTAAAATCTTTTGTGAGTAAGCGTTCCATTATATACGCCATATTCTCTTTAATTGCGTATGCTCCAAAAGAAAAAATATCACTATCATTTGCAGATACACATATGCCAGTTATCTCTTTTAAGCCCTCTACATTGGGGAGATTTGTAAAATTATCTTTGCTCCATTCTGTTATTTTCAATGATGGAATAGATTCTCCAACATCACCTAACGTCATTATCCGAATTTGATTTTCTACTTCAATATAGTCCTTGTTATCATTATAGACATAAGGTATTATAATGGTATCTCCTTTCTTGTGTTTATTATTAATGTCTGTTACGATACTTTGAATATTTTCTCCAATATAATAGCAATTCGTCAGACAATAAGTTGTCGTTATATCTTGTAAAAAGTGAATATATTCATGGAAAAACAAAGCAAATTCAGCGTTAGCACAAGTGTTTAAGTCAATCATATGATCAACTTTCAATCTCATCTCAAAGAAAGCCGGATAGTATTCTCCTGCATTTCCACTAGGTTGCTTGTATATCATAGATTGTTTGGATTCAGTCTGCCTAATTATTTTTTATAAAACAACAATTAATTCCCCATTTCCCCCATCACCTTCTCCACATCCTCCAGCGGCACATTCAGCATGCGCGAGACGTAGAGCGGTGTAATGACCTCCATGCTCCCCGACTGGCGTTCCATGCCAATCAGATACTCGATGTTCTTTTTGAGATCGCCGAGGCTGTTGGAGAAAGGCGCTGCAGTAGGCGAAGCCTGCTTCATGCTCTCCGCCTTCTTGGCCTTGAAGGCATCCAGCGTCTCGCTACCGTCCTCACCAAACCCTCCGTCCTTCGCCTCGAAGATGACAGAAGGCTCCAAGACCTCTACCGTGTGCCACGCCCCTTGCGGCACCACACAACCGTAGCTGCCAGCGGTGGGGTCAAGCAGGATGCGGTCCGTCTCGTTGCCCTCATTGTCATAGACCACCTCCACCAGCTTCCCACACAAGAGGAAAACATTCTCCGTGCTCTGCGGATGACGGTGAATAGGCACGACCGTCCCTGGCAACAACGCATTGAGCATACGCTGCGAATGATCCCTCTCAGACGTACGCAAGTCATAATTCTGACGCAAGCGAGGATTAGCAACCGCTTGTCCCAAAAGATGAAATAAAAAGTCGTTATTGATTTTCATAATTGATGTAAACGAGTAAAACATGAATCCCAAGAATGACGCTATGGCTTTCACACCGTCTATGACATTCATGCCTTGAGTTTTCTATTTTTCATATTGTTTCAGGGAGCGAAGATAGGCCTCGTGCAAGTGATAATAGCGCTTCATAAATAAGATATACGCTAATGCCAACACTGCCAAAGCCCCTATCATATACACCCAATGGCAAAGTGTGGTATTGGGACAGAGATATACAAACCCAAATGACACCAACATCTGTATGGTCATATATAGCAATGTAACCTGTACATGTCCTAACTTCAACTCATTCGCCATGATCTGATAGGCATGCTTTCTATGAGCCTCCCCCAGATTTTCATGCAACATGATACGGTGTATTATGGTCAAGCAACCATCCACGCCATATACCAATAAGAATATCAGCCATGTGACATCCTGCGTTTTGATTATCACATTTCCCAACAAGAACAACATGATGAACGCTATTCCTATAGACCCCACATCACCAGCAAAGCATTTCGCCTTGCCTTTCGGCCGAAAATTGAAGATACAAAAAACCAGCGTCGCAATAATTGTAGTAAATACCAATGACTGATCCACAAAACCGCCATTACTATTGACGGCAAATAATGGAAGCAAAACTGCCAAAGCATACCCGGCCGTTATACCATTTATTCCATCCATAAAGTTAATTACGTTTGTTGCCCCAACATACACAATGAGTGCAACAAGCACAACCCACCACATGTTCCAATGCAAAATGCCCAGCTGATAGAACGCCATGGCTGCTGCAGCAAACTGCGCCACTAGTCTCACAGAATCGGGCAACGAACGAATATCGTCCACGAAGCTCACACCTGCTATTAGTGTCAAACCTGCCAAGAACCATGGATATTCAAATCCAAAGAATGCACTCCACACCCATGCCCCAATCAGGAAGATGGTGCCACCGCCTCTTAACACTATCGTTGAGTGTGACGATCTCTGGTTTGGCTTGTCAATTATGTTGTACTTGTCCGCAATGCGGAAATACACGAGTTCTGCTACTAAGAGTAGAATGAAGATAAAAATATAAGTTATCATCGTTATTTATTTTATCAAAACATGGCAAATTTTATAAATTACAAATTCTTATGCGTTTACATTGCTATTTAACAATGCCAAGCTGTTTGGCTATATCTTGCATCATTTTAGAGAGAGGTCTTTTGAGGATATCTTCTTCCATGTCATAGTTTGAAAGAATAAATCGATTGAAGTCTGACTTTCTAAAACCTAAACTTTTGAAGCTATCTCTATAGATATCCAAGATGGTTTGATTGTATATCTTTTGTTTCCATATCAACTCCTCAACAATATCCTTATGAGCCTGATATTGAGTTGTGATATGAAACAGAATATTCATATTCTCACCAAGTTGTTCATCTTTCGCCTTAAAAGATATTCTTAGTTTCTCTTTATCATTTGTGGCTAAGAACAAAGCACATGAGCCTTTATCTACAGAAAATTCAAAAGGATTCAAATCTTCAACGTTATGAGTAAAAAGACAAAATGGGAGTATGTCATCTTTATTTGATTTCATCTTGTTGCATTTCGGGCAAGACGGTTGAAGATTGAAGAAAGACGTACAGAGGTAAGGATACTTACTTTTGGGCATCCAATGTTCTATCTCATAATTTATAAAATCATCATTGCCTAATGAATAAGAAAAAGCATACTGAGCGTTGCAATACACACACGTCCTAATACCAAGCTTCTTGACAATATCCTTATATATGGTTTCTTGTACATAATCGTACCGCATTGCATCCACCACTTTCTTGTAAAACTTTATTCCGTCTTTTGGAGAACCGCAATTAATTTCCACTTGAGAAACCTCATCTGCAGAATATATTTTTTCGAACTCACTTATAGTCCTATTAAATGGTGGTTCTAATAGAATCAGCTTTTCCCATTTGTCAATGATCAATTCCACATACTTCTTCTGCTTAGCATCCAATCTCAGATCATTTTTCAACGTGTTTAAATTTTTACGTGGAGAATTGTACTTTCCTTTTCCTTTATCCAATTGTATTTTGTATTTTTCGGCAATCGCTCTAATACTATCATCTATCAAAATACGTCTCATTGCAAACTCTCCTCAATCAAATCCTTTAATCGCTCTTTCAAGATAGGCTCACCCACTAAATCCACCAATTCAAGAGCATTCTGTTTATCAAACTTATTGTTGTTAACTTCATTAATCATCTTGATGATTTTCTGCTTTGCAAACTCCCCCATAAAACCATTGCTAAGGAAGAAACTTTGGTAAAGGATGTCGTTTACATTGGCAGCAAAAGGATTTTGCATTTCGCTCTTGTCAACTACTTCTCCATTTTCCAAATACAACACATTGCTTTGAGGAATGTCGGACAAAAGAAATGGAGAATGAGTAGTGATGATGATATTGAAACTGCAATATGTATTCAAATGCAATCGGTCTATGGCGTTCAGAAGGTTATAAATAAAAGTCCTTTGATATTCTGGATGAAAACACATCTCCACCTCGTCCAGCACAATGTTCAAATAGCGATAAGCCACACGATTTGTAGGCACCGACTTTATATTCACAACATGATATATAATAGAACTCATCATAAACAAGAATTGTCTTTCACCTGAGCTTAGCTTATAGAAAGGTATCTCTTCCTGTCCGTTTTGTCTTCTCAAATATATCTTAGAGTCAAAAATAGGAGGAGGTAATAATTCCATAGTAGCTTCAAGCGAGGAATCATTCTTCTTCTTCCTCAACCATTTTTTATAATAAGAATAGTCAAAATCTACATTTTGAAAACTCATAGTCTTGAAATTTTTCAGAAAAAGAAGCGTTTGCCTTATCTTGGTTGTTATATGCGACTTATCAACCAAGATTTCCTTTATCAAAATCTTCAACTTTTCTCTATCGACAGCGTCACGCAATTTACCATCTATCATATCTAAGTCCCCAAAAAAAGCATAGCTTGCATAATTTGGATACTTGGATGGAATAGAAAGAGTTTTATAAACCAAATAAATGCAAGCCCATGCAAACAAAGAGCTTACCTCACCCATGTGGATTCCATAATTTCGCAAGACGCACCTCGCAATAGAATACCTGGTTCCATAATTATTTCTAAACATAGTCTCAAATGTCACTAAGTCCTCTTTGCGATAACGTTCAGGCATTTTTAAAAGAATCCGATAGGGATTAAACTCAAACCCAATATGATGAAGACGATACCCGTCTATGAAACTTCGATTTTTCTTCTCAGCCTCTATCATTATACCAGCCAATCTGCTTCTAGTCAAACTTGTTTCCGTCTTCATATCGATAACACCATCATTCCTATATGGGTTTAACACTATAGGCGAAGCATAACCATCGTTCTTATGAAACAAGCTATTTATCCAATTTCCAGAAGAATCACTGCCGATTTTGTTATCTGTCTCAAAATCGCAGGCGTTTTCATCTTGGTAATCAGATGAATTATAGGCTTGCAAAGCATAGTTCATTACAACCGTATAAAAGAAGCATTTCGCCATTTCTCTCCGTTTTAAGGAAGATGGTCTGTAGCAATGCTCAAAGTCATCAAATCGAGAATCCTTCATTAGTTTATGGTCTGATAATAGATATTTCTTTTCTCCAAAAGACAGAGCCACAACATCGTCATAATTATACAAGACACCCTTTTTATCGTCCATCTGATAATGAAGTTCAGCGTAGATACCCGGTATATAATAAATAACATCCGCACTTCTTCGCTTCATCGAATTTCCCACCAAATAAGCGCTAAAATTATTAACCATACGGAACATGATATCCAACAAAGAAGACTTTCCTGCACCATTCTTTCCTACGATTGCAGAGACATTCACATTATGCGCAAAGAAGTCTTCGCTTATGCCTTGATCATAAAAAGGATACCTACCAGGTTTCAACGTTTTCAACAACTTGGAATTACTCTCTTCATGAATTGTGACAGAAAGTATTTTGAAACCCTCAACTTTATATCTATTTGCCACTCTTACTGCCATTAGTATATCACATAATCACACCACACACTACTACCTTCTTCTATTCGTTTCTTTAAGAAAAAAAACTGAGAGCTAACCATACTCTCAAGGATTCTTTGAAGACCTTAATTTTAAACACCTTTTCTAGGGTATCAAAACCACGATATCAGTTACTACAGAGTCAGCTCTCTTAGGAATAGAACATGCAAGTTATAGCATGACGTCAGCTATTAGAATTATAGCATTGATAATAACATTCCATTGCAAGCAGACCGGTAGACGATGTTTTCTCATCAAAAAGGCATATCTACACTCCGTTTAAAAAGACTCCATCATCATGAAAAAATGACCTTAATGATTTGCCTAACAATTAATGTCATTGGGCAGCTTTTGGACAGTTCGTATTCAAGAAAAAGATAAAGAAAGACAGGTTAAAAACCTTTCGCCCTTCTCCAAAAAAAATGTCCTACTTTCCAAAACGGAGCCCAAAGTACTTCGGATGGATAGTACTTTGTGTAATGCGACAGACGTTTAATATTGCTAAGATATAGAGCAAGAAGACCTCCTTTGTGTGCATTCTGTATACGCTCATCATACTTACCGAAGTTGCCGGCACGCATAATCTCATTGAGCAAAAACTGTCCTGCTTTAATATTAGGAGAACAAAGAAGCATATCATCTTTCATGCCAAAAACCAGCTGCTCCACATACATCACGGCACCTGCAAATCTCTCTAAGCCAAACCTTCGCAATATCTTCATTGCTAACCCCCGCAATTCCGAGTTCTCATTCTTTGACTTACTTGCAGCTTGCAGCACCATATAATAGTCCATTAGCTGCCTCAATCCTATTCCCTCATGGAACACATGTCTGTAGATGTGCAGCAACACATACACCAAATTAAACTCCAATGAAGGACAACAGAAACCAACAGACCTATCCATCTGTTTGAATTGTATCTTCTCCTGCTCTCGAAACCATTTCTTATATTTCAGCCATCTGATGGGAGAATAGGTATAGCTCGGATAGTGATGTACCTCCACGCTCGCGTCAGAAAAAATTTCAACATCAGTATGGTGCACAACACTTCTGCCAACCTTCCATTTTTTCCAATACATAAAAGCTATAACATCCTCTCGGCTTCCTTTTACCCATAGGTCAATGTCGCCACTTTGACGTAGAGAACTATCGCTATAAAGCCGCGCAATGCCTTGCCCTTTTAGCACAACAGAATCGAATCCACCTTCTGCAAACAGCAATGTAACCTCTTTAGCCCGTTTGTTCAGCAGATCATTCTCAATCTGTATGTTGGAAGTTATACCAAGCCATTGCATCTTGAGTTTAATAGGCAGATTCACCATCTGACTTGACTGATACTTATACAGAATTTGAATGCCATGAAAGCACATTCCAATTACCGCATGTTTCTCAGCCAAAACAAACAGTTTCTCCCATTCAGCAGCTGAAGGGACTGAAGACAGTTTCTCCTTGCTGCCAATGCTTACTTGTATCAGTTCAAAAAACAGTTTCACTAATACCCCCCTCTGATACTACCTTTATCCATGTTAACCTACTGCTTTGCAAAGCAAGCAATAGTCTGTTTCAATCCCTCGCGTGCCTGCACGGGGAAATGCTTTATTCCGAGAGCCTTCTTTATCTTCTCATTCGAGCTTACATAATTCTCTGTCAGCTTCTGCATACGCAAAGGATTCAATGGCAAGTGAAGCAAACCTCCTATCTTGGCCACACCATTCATCAATCCTTGAGGTATATGCCAGATATGAGCCTTCTTGCCAAGAGTGTCACAAATCACTTTTATCAGCTCGTTGGTCGACAAAGCCTCATCATCACCCATATTATAAATGCCAGAAGGCACATCCTTTGTCAGCACACCATTCACGGAATAGCAGATATTCTCCACCGAGGTGAATGTTCTGCGGTTCTCAAATGCACCAAGAGGCCAAGGTATTCCCTTGCTCACCACACCATACAGCAAGTTAAGGTTGCCCTTGTTGCCAGGACCATGTATCATGCAAGGACGGAAGATATACACCTCCTTGCCGTTCTTTGGCCTGTCTGTTCCCGGCACCACACTGCTCATTGACTTGCGCGACACACCCTGCTTCTCCAAAGCATCCAAGATATAGTCCTCTGCCTTAATCTTGCTTTCGCCGTAAGGACCCTTAGGAGTTGGCGTTACATCTTCTCTTAAAATCTCTGGCACACACTCCGCAGCAGCCTTGGCAGTAGAGAAGAACACAAACTTCTTTGCAGTAGGCGAAGCCATATACCAATCGAATATCTTTTGTGTCAGTCCTGTGTTCACCTTAAAGTAAACATCCGCTGCACTCTTGTTGCGTGTGTCGTGTGCCTTACCTGCCAAATGTATCACAGCATCAATCTCAGGCATTGCGTCCTCAGTATCCAACGCATCCCAACTAAAGGTGCATTTCACACCTTCTTTCTCTGGTTTTACAATGTCCAATCCATAGATAGTATTCTCTTTAGCGAGATACTTCACCAAGTTTGATCCTACAAAACCGTGGACTCCCGTTATCAGTATTCTCATCTCAAAACTTTTTTACCATGTTTAAAAACTTGTCACAAATATGAGGCCAAGTATAATTCTGTTCAACAATTTCCTGGGCTATTTTTCCTTGCCCAGAATACTTTTCATATTCGTCCTCTATTGTCTTCATATTGCATGCAAGCTGCCCTACGTTTTTCACAACACTCCAAAGGCCTATATTGTATTTTTCTAGTACTTCCTGAATAGAAGGAATACGTGTTACCACAGGAATTTTTCCATACGACATACCTTCTAACAAAGCAATAGGCAACCCTTCCGATGACGAAACAAGACAATACGCCAAACAATTTTGAAGCAAAGCAGCCTTAGCCTCGCCATATACAACTCCAGGAAAAATGATATTCTTGCAACCTTTTGCTCGTTCTAAAATCGTTTTTCCATAAGCATTGTCAACATCACCCCCTATCACTAACTGATACTCACCATGGTCATGCTGCTTAAAGGCGTCTATCAATGTTTCTAGATTTTTTATAGGATCAACACGCCCAATAGTTAAGAAAAAAGAGCCAGGCTTAATGCCATTTTTTTTAAAAATATTAGTATTCAACACCTCATTCTCTGGGAGAAAAACACCACACGGTAATATAATGCATTTTTTTTTGTATCGTTCATAGACTTCTTGTGCCTTTGTGTTACTAACAGTGATTACATTAGAAGTTAAAGCCAAAGCCAATCTCATTGCCGCAACCATCATCTGTTTCTTCAAAGGACTATGTTTGGGACTATCCTCTGGCAAACTATGAATTATAGCGCACGTTTTCATTCCGAATAGACGACACACCAAGGAAGGAATCACTGAAAATGTTACAGTCTGGTAAGACACTAAATCTATTTCCTTTCGATGTTTTATTAGGTAAGGAAGAGATTTTATATACAATGCCGGAAGACTTGTTATAGTACTACCATAAGTTTTATATTGTTTGATTGTTACCCCATTATAATCCAACACTTTAGAGCAAGTTCCAAAAGCCAAAACTTTGGATTCAAATCCACGGTGCTTTAATGCCAAAGCAAGATTAAACGTATATGAGTTTATTCCATTGGGGGTTTCGTGCGCACCAATAAATACTGTTCTCATAATCTATTAGTTTTCTTCTTCTATTAATTCGACATACCTCTTTTCAAATATCTCCATTGAATAATTCTCCCTGAGGATTTGATTGCTTTTCGTCCCCATTTTGTTGCGAAGTTCTGAAGAATCCAATAGAATGCTTAAAGATTCCGCAATCCCTCTTGTATCGCCTATGGCATGCAAATATCCATTTTTACCATCTATTACCAAACGTTCATTATCACCAACATTGGTGGCAACTACGGGCAAACTCCAATTCAATGCTTCCATTATGCTATTACTAGTTCCCTCAAAGAGACTTGTTGAAATATAGATATCTGCATTTCGCTCTAACTCCGAAACATTATTGGGCTTAATGAAAATATCCGTCTTGTTTTCTATATTACATTCTTTCACCCATGCACGAATTTGCCTCTCAAGAACACCATAACCGACAATGCAAAGACGAAAATCATTCCGTGCCAATTTCGCAACACTCTCTATAAGCGTTTTATAATCCTTCTGCGGATCAAAACGTCCTACAGTTATGATTGTCTTAATCTCATGATTTGGACGAATTATCGGTGCTTCTATATTTGGAAAACAATTTGGAATAACAATATTTTTCTTTCTTATAAATCCCAAATTAGCAAAATACTCAGCACCAGAATAGCAATTATAGATAGTACCTGAAGCCCAATAGTTATGTGCAATTTTCTCCATAAGGATCTTGGCTTTTGGCATTCTAGAATTACGAATGCCGTTATAGACTCTAATACCACACATACGTCCCACCAACGAGCCAACAAAGTCAGGCAGTGTTAGGTAGTTCAGGAGCACACCTGTTTCGCTCACTTTAATTATTCTCCTGACCTGTCTTATTTTTGAGAGCATACAACCAACAAGCTTATGAACCTTTACAGTACTTTCAGCAAGGATAGCTACATTGTGCTGGTACTCAGCATAATCTCCATAGAGTATAAGTAAATTGACTTCTGTATATAAGGAAAGTTGGGAAGCAAGCAAAACAGCCTGCTTTTCAGCTCCACCAGAATCAATAGTCGACACAAGAATTGAAACTTTCTTCATTTCCAGTTTAATTTGTATTTTAATGAGCACGCTCCTTTATAAATCGAGCAGGATTTCCAGCCCAACACTGATAAGGAGGGATATCTTTGGTCACAATACTACCCGCACCGACGATTGCACCATCACCGATTGATACAGAATTGCATATTACAGCATTTACACCAATGAACACATTCTTACCTATCGTTACATCTCCAATGCGAAAATGTCTCCCCGCTTGACCAGGGTCAAGGTAATGAGTCAATATTTTAACCCCTGATGTTATGGCTGTATTATCACCTATATGTATATAATCTGGCGCGACGGTATCTCTCCCAACACCACCATATATCATAGCACGTCCCTTAATATCCACCCCTCCAAGTTTTAACAATTTAGCCCTATGCTGAGGCAACATGGGCAAACATGTTAGCCCAATCCAAAACTTCCTCCACATACGCTTGGGAGGATATACTTTGAGAAAATACTTTATCGTCATAATATTTTAAAATAATACCACAAATCATTTATAAACCCGAACACATACTATGTGAAATATCTTTGGCATTTTCCTGTATCGAAGAGGTGTTATCACTTTTTTAAGAACTTTTTTTCATCGCTACTGAGTAAGCGACACTTTTTTCTTTTTCGCTTATACCTTTTGTATGCATATTATATGGTACGTTCCGTTCAAGAAACTCATCTACAGAACAGATAATTCTAGCAGGATTACCTGCAACCACCATCCCATCAGGAACAGATTTAGTAACAATAGAACCTGCAGCTACCATTGCACCTTCGCCTATAGTAACTCCCGGCATTATTTGAGCATGAGCGCCGACATAAGCCCAATCCTTAATCACAACTTTTCCAAATGCATCAAAGTCAGGTATTTTACGTCTTACAACATTACCTCCCCCGTGCGTATGAATGGCAACTCCACGGGTAAGCTGCACATTATTACCAATTGTCACAAGATATGGTTCGGAAGGCCATTCCATACTACGATATATCAAACAGTTGCTTCCAAGATTCACTCCAATCAAACGAGCATGTCTAACTGGAGATATAATCTTTATCAACTCCAAATACAAACTCTTTATTCTATTCACGATAGTCTTTTTATAACGTCTATAATTTTTTTGGTTTCATTAAGATAGTTAAATTCTCTCATAGCCACAAGTGCTCCTGCTTTACCTATTTTAGACGCTTCTTCAGGATTTTGAAGAGCCCAAATAAGTTTAGAAGAAAAATCTTGAGGATCACGCTCTTCAGCAATAAGTGCTGTTTCTCCATCTTTTAGGAATAGAGGTATATCACCTACTTTTGTTACTACAACAGGATTTTCTGTCAGAAGATATTCTCCGAGTTTTGTCGGAAATCCGCATTGAGCTTGTAAAGAGTCTGGACGGTCAAGAGCAAGAACTGCAGCATTTTTCAATATTTGCGGCATTTCTGCAGCTGATACAATACCTGTAAATACAACTGATTTTTTTATTCCAAGATTATTTATTAAATTCAAGTTGCCAGAAGCATCATCCTTATCAGGTGTCTTGCCGATAATATATAGTTTTACCTCTGGAAGAACCTTATGTACAATTGCAAAAGACTTAATGAGTTCATCTACTCCATCTTTATTATTAGAAGCAGTGCCGCAATAGGCAATATACTTTTCAGAGGGTTGTTTTTTAAGACCTATAAAACGATTACTGTCAACTGTCATGTTTACTATCTCTATCTTGTCTTTCGATAAGCCGAGAGATGCATAATAATCTTTAAGTGCACTTGAAATAACAAACATTCCATCTACTTTCTTTACTTCACGTTTGTAACGATTGACATTAAAACATTTAAAACTATAAACATCAGGATGTTCTGTTTTCTCATGAACAACTTTCACACCCTTTCTATTTATAACTTTAAAAAATATATTACCAAAATTAGTCAGAAATACGACATCGCCAGGTTTCAGACTTTTTGCAAATTTCCAACCATAATAATCTTCTGCAAGTTTATTGATAATTCGATTAGAAAAAGGTAATTTTCTCCACATATACTTAAAAGTAACATGAGGATACTTATTATCAACCTTACTCATATCTGAGTTAGGCACAAGAAAAACAACTTCTGCCTCAACACCAAGTTCTGAGAAACCCTGTACAAAACTTAGTAATCTATTTGTCGGAGCCGTATTAGGATTATAAGAATTGCACACAATATATAACTTACCCATGAGTATAATAGTTAGAAACGATTATTAACGAAACAAGAATCTCTTTGCGTAATACTATTATCAAGGCGTCCTATATCCTCAACTAGTTTCTTTGCAACCACATCAAAACTGAGCGTTTTAAGAAACTGATCAATTGAAGACTGAAAATACTCTACCCCTATATCTTTTGCTTTTTTCATTGTAGCTGCGTAAGATTCAACACTTCCTGCTTCATACATAAGACCGATATTATACTTCTCAATATAATATTTATATGGGTTATAGTTAGGACAGATAATCGGACGATGATTAATGAGAGCCTCTGTCATGGTACCATTCGTTATACATGATGGACCTTGCTCGTCGGCAAACACCACGAAATGGGACTCAGAAAAGTGTTTATTAAAATCACCATATTCCAAAAACGCATTTTGCCTAATGATACGTTTGTCATTAGATATAGCAGACTGGATTTTCTTTTCATATTCATCTTGCGCACGCCCTATAAGTTTAAGTGTAGCACCATCCATATTTGCCAATCGGAACGCTTCTATTGTGAAAGGAACATGCTTGGATTGACGTAATTGCCCTATTACGAGAAATGAAAGAGTTTTATCCAATGCTTGAAGACATGCCTCAGAATTCTTTTCAACAACTCGTTCTTCGCGAATAATCATTCTGTCGCGTGGAACACCCAATCGTTCATGCTCATCCATGATTATTTGGTTACTAACGAACAAGCGTTGACAAGGGTTATTAATAAACCTTTTACGTTCTTCAAGAACATGTAATCCAAAAAGTGGGGAAGGTATCATTTTCCGAATCGAAAAACGGAATCTTTCACTTCTCAAGCCCCACCAATAACAAGGTTTTGGTATATCGAAAAGAACTGTCGACATACCATTGTGGTATGAACCACAATAGAAGTTGTTAGCCTTGTCTATAATAAAGGACTTAACCTCCTGCATATAACTATGCTGCTGTCTCCGAAACGAAGAGGATTTGATGATTGTCCCAAAAACAGAATGCTTTCTTAGCATCCAGGAATCATCCGGAACGGAAGCCTTAGAAGCCCAATGTAGCACAGGTATACCTTCAATATCACTATCTTTGTCCTCATGATAGATATCAAAAATAGCAACCTTAAAACCTTGGCTTTTAAGCATTTTGGCTATGATTAAAACATCAAGCTTATGATGTTGAGCCAAACGGTAGTTCTCGAAAAGAAGAAAATCAAGCATTTTTTTTAATTGTTTTACCCCTTGAATTCGCAAAGAAATACAACATATAATAAAATGGACTCATCATAATCGTTTGGGTAAAAGCAAGCATCATTAATACCACGAAAGCGACTATTCGTTCGAACTTTCCAATCACATATACTTTAGTACCTCGATACAACAAGAACCATATATATATAGCCACAGGAATACCAAAAAATCTAACTGAATCAGACACACCATTAGGACTAGAAGCCAAATCTCGACCAAAAACAGTACTGAGAAATGGTCCAAACCCCAAGAAAGGAGATTGTTCTATCTGTGTCATATGATACGCAATGGCACCAAATCGAGAATACGTCGCATCACTGCCCATTTCCTCGCCAATTTTATCTGACATAAAATCTAAAGAAAGAATCGTCGGCAAGCAAGCTAGTAGAACTGACGCAACAATAGTTTTCTTCATCAGCGACATATTACCTTTTATTGAATAAGCAAAGAATATCACAACCATCGCAGCTATACCTGTAGTAGACATGGCAGTAATATTTGCCAAAATAAGAATTATACTCTTTTTTGAAAAAACGGTCTCCTTGAAATAAAACAAATTTATAACAATAGCCAAGTTTAAGAAAATTGTAAATCTTCCTGGTTCCCAAAAAGGACCTGGATTTCGTCTAAGATTCATTACAGAGAAGTCTGAATCATATACATTATACAGATAAAGGGTATGCAGGTCTGTTTGCTTACCGTTTGCTATCATATTGTCAACACCCAATTGAGGCAAGCCATCTGCTATGGAAAGAAGGGTTCCATAGAATCCAGTATTTGCAGCTATATAAAAAGGCAAACTAATTGCAGCAAACAGCACCATAATATTTACAAAGCAAGGCGCAAAATCTTTTGCAACCAATTTGGCTGCAAAATAGGCGCATGTAGCTATCAAGACTTGATGTATCATAGTCGTGAAACTACCACCACATACCATCATTTGTACAAACACCAATCCATTGAGCAATAGCAACAATCTATAATCAGACGAACTAAGACTTATCCCCCTTTTTTTAAGAAGGCACACCCCTAAGAAAAAGCCATAAATTGACCAATCATTAAACAAAGCGTATGTTGCTGCCCCTCCAGACCAAAGTATGGCAAAAGCGACAATAAAATAGTTAATTAGATTTCTCATTTTTAATCATTCGAATAACCTTACCAACAACAAACTTTCGCTCAGAAGCAGTAAGTCCTAAAAAGAAACTTGTTGTGAGTACACACAATTCTGTAACAAAAGCCTCAACAAAAAAGCAGAAGAGACCCGATTCTAAGCTACGATACAAACAAAAAGGAAGAATGGAACTTATTATAAACAACACATAGCATTTCACTACCACATTTGTAAGAAATTGACGGATGGGAATTCCAATCATCGGTTTTAGCATCACTAACTTTGCCATCATAACAACAAATTCAAAGACCAAAGCTGTTATATAGGCACTCTCAGGAACTCCGCCGAATTTTAACACTAAATAGGTTACAGGCAGACACATAAACGACGTAATGCCAACAACTATTTGATAATTACGGACTTTACCTGAAGCATGCATCGCATAGCTCAAAGGCTGCGATAGCGCGTAACCCAAGCCGGTTAATAGAGATATTTGAACAAACATTACAGTATGCTGCGGCGGTGTAACTAGCCATAAATTAAGAATGAACTCTGCGTTAAATACAATAGGTAGCCCGAGAGCCATCATCATAATAAAAGAATAACGACTTGTGTTAAATACAAGATTTAGCATTTCATCCTTCTCACCTGCCGCATACAACTTTATGATTTGCGGACTTGCTGCTAACTGAAAATTCGAGACAAACGATCTTACTGCGGCATTAATTTGATTTGATATACCTCTTGCAGCATTGACAACCACACCAAAAAAAATGTTCAATACAATATTGACACCTTGGTCTGTTGCTATTCCAGAAGTCGCACCAAACATGTTCCATCCCGCAAAAGACAACATCGGACGTATTTCTTTTTTGTGAATACGCCTATCATTTTTACATTCTGGAATGTTTCTTTTAACGTAAATGCTGTAGATAATCCTTATAGAACAGGCTACAAGAGTATTAAGTACTCCATATAAAATCAATCTATCAAAGTCGCCTAATACAAGAACATAAACTATTGCTAACTTAAGGATGGCCTGTATAATACTTACATATGCAAATGCCTTCATTTTTTCAAAAGCAATCAATGACGCATTATACGGAACACTAACAACTTCGATTAAGAATGTGATTAAAGAAAACTGATAAACTACATTTGCAGCAATATAGCGTTCTGACGGGATGTTCAGTTTATTATTTAGAAACCACAAACCAATAGTTTCAGCTATCAGCAAAATAAGAGCTGCCAGCCCCCAATGAATTAGTACGGCATTGGTAAAAACCGCAATGATATTACCTTTTTCTTTTTTCCCGATTTCATGAGATAAAAATCTTTGTACGGATGCAGCCATAGAAGCACTTATCATAGCAAACATACCCACAAAGCCACCTACTACATTATATATACCATAGTCGCTCACACCCAGCATTGCCAACACTACGCGAGAGGTATATATGCCGACTGCCATAGTGACAAGCATACGAAAATATAGAAATAGCGTATTTTTTGCTACTCTACTTCTGCTATTTAAGCTTTCTGTCATATCTTTCGATTTCTATAACCAGTCAATTTATTAATAAAATCAAGTGTTGGAAGCCATATATAGTTCCACCATACATGATGTGACCAAGTATCATAGATAAACTTATGACCTCTAACGGGTGTTCTCCAAGTTTTCCCATACCAGAACTCAATTAACTTCTCGGGATTTTTGGGGCATTTGTAAACATCACCAAGGAATTCTATATCTTGATACTCTTTAAAATACTTTTTTGGAGTATCTTCATTGGCAAGAGCATAACAGTATAACTTCCACAAGCTACACTTACGTATTGGCCTAAGAATATAGACATCTATATAACTATGCGTCCCTAACCTAAAGGAATATGTATTACCCTCTAATGCCCTTATCAATTTCAATCCATTTTTATGTAAGTATGGAAGAATATCAAGAAGCTTGTTCTCGTCTTCTATAAACACATCTAGATCTTCATCGCCTGGTATCAAATCATGTTCACGAATAGCTCCTAACAACGTGCCAAAAGCTAAATAAAACTCCAGTCCTTTTTCATTAAACAGAGCTTTTACAGTCCGTAATAAAACCTTAGCTTCGTCATGATTCATAGGTTCACAAACCTCATAGTTTAACGTTTCTTTTTCGTAATAAAAAGGAACCCCATTTACAAGTATAGACTCTTTAGACATATTCACACACATGTATATATTAAATGCAACTTATCATTGATTATTACTTAGCCATTTTCTGCAATCTCTGAAAAAGCTGGCAACTATCATTACAAGCAATATTCCCACAGGGAAAGCAGCAATAATCGTCACGCCTTGAAGACTATAGAGAGAGTTTTGAGCAAAGAGCAAACCTATAGGAAGAAAAATAAGCAACAAAGCCCAGAATCCTCTAATTTTGCGCGCAGGCTCCTCGTCTGCAGAAATATGCTTATAGCTATAAGACGAAGTAATGTAAGTAATGCCATCAAGCGTTGTGCTATAGAAGGCTATCATTGTGACGACAAGCAACAACAGGGCTACAGCAGGAAGAGGCAGCGTATTGAAAATCATCAAGATTGCGTCATACATCTCACCACCTTTACCAATATAGCCCGTTACGTCCAGCCCATGCTTCATCTGCTGAGCAAGACCATAGTTGCCAAGGATGATGAATGACATATAGGTTCCAGCGAGCCCCCATCCAAATGAACCGAAAACAGTGTTACGAATGGTACGTCCTTTGGAAATAAGAGCTATAAAGAAAGGAGTTGCCACACACCACACCAGCCAATAGGCCCAATAATATACCGTCCAGTTTTGTGCGAAACCATTCTCGCGCAGGGGGTCCATATAAGTGGAAAGGCCGATGAAGTTTTGGGCTAAATTTCCAAGTGACTGGAAACCTGCCTCTATAATGAAACGAGTTTCACCTCCCAAGAAAAGGAAATAAAACAAAATGCCAAAAAAGAGGTACGAACAGATTCCTGCAAGTTTACTGATTCCTCTTACTCCAAATAAAACGGTAATGGTGTAGATTGAACAAATGAGCAAGAGCACACAAATAGTAATAACAGTATTAACTTCGAAACCAAACACAAAACCCATTGCTCTTGTCAAAAGAGGAGTAGCTAACGAAAAGGTTGTGGCAGTGGCACAGACTACGGCAAAGATAGCTGTTATATCGATCACTTTACCCCAAAAGCCGTCAACCTTGTCACCAAGCAACGGACGACAAGCTTCAGAAAAACGCTGCCGATCACGTTTGCGCACATGCATCATAAAACCGAAACAGACCGCAAGAATAACATAGAATCCCCAAGCCAAAGGTCCCCAATGGAACAATGTGTATGTAGGAGCCCACATCACCATAGGGCCCATTTCTGCCAAATGAGGTTCCGCACCATACAGGGCCCATTCTATCAAAGAGTAGAACATGATATCGGCTGCCATGGTTGAGGTAAAAATCATTGTACCCCACTTGAAATTGCTATATGCAGGTTGATCAATATTACCCAACTTAATTCTACCATAATTAGGATTCAAAGCAACATAAAGCGCACAAAACACGCTACCAATGGCAAGTACGGGATAGTAAATACCAATCGTGTCACCAAAGAATCCACGCATTGTGTCAACTACAGATTTTGATTCCTCAGGCACAATCATAAACACCGCCATCAATGCTATCACAATAGCAAAGGGAATCAACATCGTGGCCCAATCTATTTTTCTCTTTTGCATTTCTATTTATTTTTCAATTTTCTTTATATTTCTTATCGCTCTCTCGTAACGATCCCGTCCGTATGTTCCAAAATCATCACCTTTGGCCTCTTTTATCACTGTCCATTGCGCCCATAGGTAATCCCACAGAATCATATAGCAAAGAATCTTTTGGGAGGCATTCTCGGGTATATTTCCATTAAAATACTTATCCAGTATGTAGTCTTGATTCTCCTTGGTGAAGTCTGCCTCAATAAAGAGTGCGGCAAAATCAGCCATAGGGTCATTCATGCCCGAGTATTCCCAATCTATAAGGTAGATTGTTCCATCCTTCGCCTTGATAAAATTCTCATAGAGAGCATCATTGTGACAAGGGCACAATTCTACCCCCAGTTCATTCAGGTATCCTTCAAGTGCCATGACCCGAGGACGAACTTCTTCCCATCCCTCATACATGGTAGTCCCGGCTTTTTGTATCAGCAGGTCATACTTTTCTATCTCTTGAAAGATGTTGAACTCATTTTTCAAGCGAATGCGAGAACCATGAATGGTCTGATAGATTTTGGCTATCTTCTTCATGTTGTCATGGCGCTGGATAGTTGCAGCGTTGAGTGTCTCAGCATTTTCAACAAAATCAGCCAACTTGATTCCTGTCTTTGCGTTGAAGTAACGAATCTCAGGATTCACGCCCATCTTGCATGCCTCGATAGCGTTGAACTCCTCGTTTGCGCGCTCCACCATACCCTCCGATCCATTTCCAGGCACACGAAGCACATAGCTCTTGCCTTCGAAGTTCACTCGAAAGTTCTTATTGCTCATTCCGCCTATCTGAATGATTTCGGCTGTACTAACATCCTTGTTGGGAAAGATGTCATGCAAGTGCATGATCAGATTGTCATGGTCGAACGGATTCTCACGCCTGCGAAGACGTGGGTAAATCACATTCTGGAGTTTCTTGAAGTCTTCCTCGCAATCCACATCTCCCCAAATCAAGTTTTTGAGCACAAGGACAGGGCGGTCGAGCGGATCCGTCACATCCATCAGCAGATACTCATAGTTGAGGTATGGATTACTGGCATGCTCCCATGCGCACAGCAACAGATGGAACGTATCCAACGTGATACGACTCACGCCAATCATCTCACCCTCAAAATGACATACATGATGGCGGTCTTTGGTGATCTTTGTCACAAAGCCATGCTTTGTTTCCATAAAGCACTCATCGCCAGAACCACTTTCCTCTGTCATAGAAAGGCAATTACCCTCTGTTTGTGCAGCCAGTTGTTCAAGAAGTCGTCGCTCAAAGAACGTATCACTTTCTATGAGCAGGAAGTCTTCGTTAACGTAGTCCTTGGCCAAGGCCAAGGAGCCCATAGAAGCCGTAAACTCATAGTCTTTGTTCACTATCAACGTTACGTCATCCGCTTCATATTTTTCGAACATTTCTGCCTTGTATCCTACTACTATAAGGATATTGCAGAAATGCAGATCTCGCAATATTCCTATGGTTCTGTCCAAAAGACAAAGATCTGGAGCAAATGGTTTGAGAGGATAAGGTACCTGAGACTCTTTCTCACGCCTCGCAGCAAGTATTACGGCTGTCTTCATATCTTTTTAATCCTTGGTTCGGTCTTGTCGTTATACTCATAAGTGATATCGCCCACCTTAAACTGGAAATGCAGGAAATCTCCATGATGTTTGATATTCTTGAAACCATAGACATCTGCCTCCTGGATATTAAGACTTTTGCATATTGATTTCACAACACTTGAACGAGTATCCCCTACATAGCTGACGTCAAACAAGCGCAACTCGTCAAGGTTGTCAAATTCCTGGATATCACCTTCTTTGTAGCGGTTGATTTTCATCTTGGGCAATTGGTCGAGATAACGAATATACAAATCCTCCCAATACCCTTGCTTGGTAGTTTCATTCTTATACTCCTCAATCATAATTTTACGGAATGCCTCAGAAAACGCATGATTAAAAAACACATGCCCTACCATATACCACGCATCACGTCCGCCAACGCGTACGCCTGTGATATAACCTTCAGCATTGGTCGTAAGGCAATACTCATTCGTCTCACCTGCTGCGTAAAGGGCAGAATAGCAACTGTCGCAATAATCCTTCACAAACACATTCTCCGGAAAATAATTATCCGAGCTACAAACAAAAGTATTGTCCAACTTGTCTATCACACGAATCAATGACGAGGTGTTGTTGTAGCGTGCAAAATCTTCATTAAGCACAATCTCCACGCCATACTTGTCGCCAAGATAGGCAAACATATCCGCCTTATAGCCTACAACCAAGGTAATATCGGCAATGCCTGCTTCTTTCAACTGGCGCATCTGACGTTCTACCAAAACCTCGCCTTTCACTTCGAGCAATCCCTTCGGACATTCGGCTGATAGTGGCACAAATCTCGACGAGGTTCCTGCAGCCATTATGATGGCATTTCTTCTCTTCATTATCTTAGAAAGCAAAATTTGCCACGAAGTTAACGTATGCTTTGTCGAAGGCTGGATTATAGATGTATTCTACACTCAAAGGTAAGGCCCAGCCATTCTTAAACTGCACGTTATAGGTATATTTCAAATCAAGATTGCATACGGCAAACTTCTTCTCGTAGTTGGTATAGCACGACTTGTTTGGCGTCACACCCAAGGCCAAAGAAAGGCGATTGTCATCTAGAAAGTCGTAATAAGTACCAATTTCCATGTAGGTAGAATATGCCTGTTTCTTGTTTCCCGAACCATCGTCACAAGCATCATCATCCCCAGCAAAGAAATTGCTAACAGTAATCCAAAGTGGAACTTTTTCAGGAGCATAGGTTATGCTTGCCTCTAACCAATGGCCGTTATGTTTGCCACTAATATACTCATCGTCCTTACCATCGATCGTTGGATAATAATAGTCGCTCAAGCCCAATGTCAACCCTTTCCATGTATAACTAACCCCGAGGTCCACTTCGGCATACTTACCATTAATCGCATATCCACCCATAGCGTATGCATAAAGGCCATTCCATTGATAGTTTATACCAGGGAAGACAACAGGAGACGCGTCTTCGGACATCATCTCCATACCTCGCCACACATACTTGGTCTGAAGGTCAACTCCCAAATGGAAATTTGAAGTTCTGAGTTTCGCTCCCCAGTTGTTTTTTTCATGGGGTTCGGTTATTTCAGTGGCTTCTTTGGATTCCCTCGCCTCAACCTCTATAGAAGAGATCGGTTCTTGTACATTGCCAAACTGCTGAGCACAAGAAGATGTGTATATTACCAACAACGACAACGCTAAAAAATATTTTTTCATTTCTTCATTAATTTCGTCACATCCTTTTCATTTAAGAAATCCTCCATAATCTGACTAATGGCAATTCCTATTTCTTTGGACACAGAAGGCATCTTTTTATTTTGAATCGACTTAACAAAAGCTACAATCTCATATCGGGTTCCTTCACCTTCCAACTGATAGAAAAATCTACGATTGTTCTCTGCATTCTCATATCTTACTTCAAAATAATCTGTCTTCCACCATGGTGCAGGAACATATATATATCCTTTGGTGCCAGAGATGATTAAGCAGCCTTCACTTTTTACTCCTTTTCCTACACTTATGCTTGCACATGCGGAAGGATAAACAAAGTTGCATTTGGTAAATTCATCATATTTGTATTCTTCATTGGCAATGCGCGAAATGATTTCCTTTTTGCCATAGTCTACCCCGAGAAGCTGGAAAACAGGCAACAAAGCAGTAGGTCCCCAATCATTCAAACTGCTAACACACCCAATTACCTGATGGTTGTCTGCAAAATTCACAGTTCTTATGCTGGTACAAGTAGAATCTATAGAAACAACATCGCCAATAATTCCGCCTTTCACCAAAAGAAGCATACGGTTGTAAGCTGTTGAATAGGCTGTTTTACAAGCTAAAGAAAGAACACATCCTTTTTTTTCTGCCAATTCAAATAGCTCATGTGCCTGTTTCGCATTCTGGGTAAGCGGCATCTCACAAAGAACATGCTTCTTATGCTCAAGGGCGTAGGTAATATACTTATAGTAATTTGCAGGATGGCTATAAATATATACAGCATCTACTTTTTCCACAAACGCCTGAAAATCGGAATTTGCAGACAAGGTCCTAACTCCATTTACATATTTACACTCTTCGATAAATTTTTCTGTGACAATACCGTCCCCATAAACACCCAAAACAATTTCTCTATCATGGGAACGAATGATACTACTTGAAATACCTTCTGTCCTTGGTAGATAGATCACTCTACAATAATCATTGAGATAATCAAAGTGACCTTCCCAATCTGATCCTATGGCAAAAACATCAATGGCATACTTTTGGATATCGTCTATTTTTTGACCTTCATACTCCTCGATAATGACTTCGTCAGCAAGGCCCGTGGCTTGAACGCCAGCTACTCTTTCCATTAAACTCTGCTGGACATTTATTTTACCACGAGTTTTGTCGAAGTCATCCGCCGTAACACCAACAATCAGATAATCGCCAAGCGCCTTTGCCCGCTCAAGCAACTTTACATGACCATAATGCAACAGATCATATGTTCCATATGTTATAACTTTAGTCATAAAACGGTTTTATATAAATTTCTTTTTTCTTAAATCCAAGAACGCAGATATCAGTCTGTCATAATCGCCCTTATGCAAATATCCAATATGACCAACTCTGAAAACAGTATCCTTCAAATCCCCTCCATTGGGACACACCCATATGCCATACTCGTCCTTTAGTTTTAGAAATATTTCGTTAGCCGATTGAGTGGTCGGACGAAGAGGCGTTAGGGCATTGCTCAAACTCTCGCTTATAACCTCAAAAGGTAAATCATGCTCTACTAGTTTGTCACGAAAATAATTCGCCAAACTTGCACAACGTTCTATTTCTGTTTCAACGCCACCATTCTCCTCTATTTCCCTTAGGCGAGCGTTTATCTGGCGTAGGATTCCAACGGCGGGTGTCCAAGGTGTCTGTCCCCTCTCCATGTTTTTTAAAGCGAGCTTCAAATCAAGATATTGGCAACAACACTTGGTTTTGGCTATACGATTCAAAGCAGAAGGAGCAAGCACCATTACTGCTATGCCTGGTGCACAAGCCAGAGCCTTTTGACTACCTGTTATCATGACTCCGGCATCTAGTGATTGCATATCAAAAGGATCACAAAGAAACGAAGAGATAGTGTCAACAATTAAGAAACAATCATTTCGCTTGCAGAATTTAGACACAAGATCCATATCATAATGAAGACCTGTAGATGTCTCATGTTTCTGGATTAAAAAAGCAGTATATCCTTTGCCTTCATATTTTGACAAATGTTCTGGCTTCAAAGATTTTCCATGCTTCAATTTGATCTCAGAAAAAGGGATCTCATGTAAACTAAGGAGTTCTACAAAGCGCTGTCCAAAGCTTCCTCCATTTACCACAAGCGCTTTGTCATCTTTGGAGAGACAGTTTATGATAGCGGCCTCCATACCTCCAGAGCCAGAGCAAGTCATAAAGACTGCTCTACTATCATTGGTTGCTTTGGAGAATTTCTTAACGAGTCGCTCGTTCTCCAACATCATATCGGAAAACTCTGCGGTTCTAAAATAAGGCACCTGCTCAGCGCCTATTGCCCGTACAACATCACTCGACTGCACAGGGCCAACAGTAAAATTTAGCATTATAATGTAATTATTAGTTTTAGATATATCATAACTGATGTTTTGTTTGTAAAATCCTCCTTAGAAAAATCTTCTCAGCATCATTAAGAACAAGCATATAAGACAATAGGCATATTGCTATTGTGCTTACACAACTAACAAGAAGCAAACGTACAATACCTTCCATCATTATCATACTTGGTATATACGCAAATAAGACTCCTCCTAAAGTAATTATTATCAATGGTATTATCACACTTTTGAAATAAGAGAGTATTGAATAATCCTCTAATTCTTTAAGAATAAACAAACTAAAAATCTGACCTAACAATACAAAGAAGAAACCAATAATAAAAACGACCCACGGTTCGCCCCCTGTTTTAAGAATTAAATAAGAAACAGGAAGAATAAACAGCTCTATTGCACTGGTAATTGTCTGATATTTCTTCATTTTACCAATAGCATGCACAACAAAAGAAACAGGTGCATTTAAGTTATTGACAAATGTTGTAGCTACAACTAACACTATAAATATCGCCGTATATTTAGGGACATTATCGCCAAGCCATAGCTTTAATATGAAATCTATTTCCATACATATAGGAACTGCCATTAGAAGTAAAATAATATAACATAGTTTACTAATACTAAACATTAAAGAAAAAGTTCGTTGCTTTTCTCCTTGAGCATAAGCTTGTGTCAACTGCGGCTTTACGGCCACATTAATATTATTTACAAATCCAGCAAGTGCACCATTTACTTGAAAGGCAACACCACGTGCTGCATTTACAACTGGCCCGAAAAAAAGATTTAGCACCATATTAAGTCCCTGCTCTTTAAGCATAATGGCTACCTTTCCCAATACATTCCATGATGAAAAAGAAAGAAGCTCCACAAGTAGTCTCTTATGAAAGCATTTAACAAAACGAATTTCTTTAAAATTCAATCTTGCATACACTGAATACATGAAAAAGTCAAGGATTGTAATCAATAGCATTAAAAAGCCATAAACAACCAATCTATCTGTTGTTACAGATGGAAGGATAAGTGCAACTCCTAGTTTTAGTAACACGTCTAAAATACTAACTAGCGCAAAATAATTCATTTTTTCGTGTGCCATAATAATTCCCGAATAAGGAACCGACATTATATTCACAACCAAAGAACCTACAGAAAAATGAAATATAAGCACAGCCGATTCTAACCTATTTGCTGGAATAACCATTTCATTATACATATACCAAAGTCCTATAGTTTCTGTCAAAACTAGTAGAATTCCAGCAAGAACAGACTGAGAAAGAATGGAAGATATATATACTTTGTTTGAACCCTTAATACCATTTTTTCCTAATTCAACATTATAGAAGCGCTGAACACCTGTTGTCATCGCATTATTTAGGAAAGCGAACATAGTAACAAAGCCTCCTACCACATTATAAATACCAAAATCCTCTACGCCTAAGGCTGCCAAAAACACCCTTGAAGTGTATAACGACACGCCTAAAACAAAAAGCATTCTAATCGTAAGGTAGAATGTGTTTGTTACTATTTTTTACCTTTTACTAAATTATCAGACATAACACCTTTTAAATAATAGTTTGCGCGGAATTTAGGACATAATTCTATGACTATACAGAAAACAATTCATTTGTTAGACTAATTCGTGTGTGCTCAATGTAAATATGTTAGTGCTCAATTTAGGGCATAGCCCGTTAGTGCTCAATTTAGGGCATAGCCCTTTGTATAGGCACT
>ULQM01065599.1_pt1 | contig 41646 bp, 38 predicted proteins | sample 1954451 | NCBI WGS metagenome assembly ULQM01 (sample SAMEA4835655, study PRJEB28245) | human gut metagenome | biome: gut microbiome; material: fecal sample | place: Denmark | collected 2008 | reverse complement strand
CCCATGCCGAGGCCTGGGTTGACGCTCGCTTCGCTCGCGTCTGCCTTCAACTGCGGCTTAGGATCAGTTTCAAATCCCATAAAGTTTCCTCTTTCTATAATATCATCCATAGGTCGAATCACCTCCACATCAGTATCAAAGTAGATTCCGCCATATTGATAAAGAATCCAGAATCGAGCATAATCACTCACAAAGGCATATTTCTTTGCTTTATATGCCTCAGCAGTATAAGGAATGATATTCACATCAAAATTATCCTCATTCCACTCCTTTATTTCATAATCAGGCAAATACTTCTTCCAAGAAGCAATGCACTTCTGTGCAAGTTCAGGCAATGGTCCACGCCCAAACCAGCAATAATGAATTATTTTTGGTATCATGTATTATATCTATATTTTCAAAATCTCAAACTTCTCAAACAAGAAGAAAAATTACACATTTATAATATTCTTACCTACTTCCCTTCCGCATCTTTCTGAGACAAAAGACTTTGAAGCACACTCTTTATCACAAAACAAAACTCCGTATGCATTCCATCTTTATCAAGATCCATGATGGAGTCAAGACGCTGGCGCAGTTCTTCATCAGGAAGCAAATTACCATCTTCATCATAAATCTCTCCATCAATAGCAGCCTCTCTACGCTTGCTTAACCATTTACAATTAAGATTCAGTGTATCAACATCTTTTTGTGCTTTTTCATCAGCACCCACTACTCCTCCAACTTACGCATACTTACGAGTTGCTGAATATCCTTCAACTTCTGTTCTACCGAACTGTCACGAGTACCAACCATCATCTCTTCTTCCAAGATCAAATTGGAATCGAGTCCATAAGTCCTCAGTTCCATATGCTCATACTGATGCGTCTCATGATTGTACCACAAACGATACACCACATTCTCATCCGTATTCTCTACCGAAGAAATAACAAGCGGAGCATGGGTACTTACAATAAACTGAACATTAGGAAACGTTGTGTGTAAAGCTTTCAGCACTTTACTCTGCAGAGCAGGATGAAGATGCTCATCTATCTCATCAATAATCACAGTGCCATGGGTATGCATAAATGCTTCATCGCCAAGCATCGTCTTATTCAACAAAGCGCACCTTATAGCTATATCAACCACAATATTGACCAATCGCTTATATCCATCAGAAAGCATGGAAGACTCAACAAATCTACCATCCGTATACTTAAAATACACCTTTCCCCTTACAGGTCTAAGCACCATCTCTTCAATAATGTTACAGCCATCTGCTCCTAAGCATTTTTGAATTGCTTTTTTCACACAATTAATTTCCTGCTCTCCGCTTTCAGCCTCTTGCAAAACCAGCAATCGTTCAAGCCAGTAATCAAATAGTCCACGGCAGTCATAGCATTCAAAATAACCAAAGGATGGTTTTTGTGCATATTCTTTAAACTTATTTCTGTCAATCTTACGAGATGCGTGAATATCTTCTGTTGTAAAACAAGCATATACTGGCAAGACATTGTTTTGTACAAACGAATCCCCCTGCTTAACATGAGAATTAAAATACAACTGAGCAGCATAATTTTTCAAAGGAACTAACCCTTGAATCAGATTACGGCTGTTTTTCTTTGACTTTTTCTCAAGATGTAATTCTGTAGAATAATCAAAATCTATCGTCTCACCTTCAGCATCTATGATAGGATGAATGTCCGAAAGACCAAGATGAAAAGAAATCGCTATTGGAGCTTCTGGGAGTATGGTATTATTAGCATCAACATTCATCTTAAAATCCGCATCATCCACACTCTTCCATACAGTATTTTCATCACTATACCCACAAAACAAGGAGTTAGCGACAAAATTGCACGCCCGAATAAGAGAGGTTTTTCCACTTGAGTTGTCACCTATCAAAAGGTTGATTCCCTTGCGAAAAACCATCGTTTTATCGTCATAGCAACGGAAATTGCTTATTCTAATATCCTTCATCTTATATATCTTATTTGATTACTATGTGCAAAGATATGATTTTTCTGACAAATCGCCAAATTATTATCATGAATATATCAATGACGAACTTACCATTCAGCTTCGTACAGATATGATTCAAACCACAATTCTTGTTATCTTCCCAGGCGAGAAGTCTAAATGACAGAGGGATAGCAAGACCTACATCTTGCCATCCTATCATCATATAAAATTCTTATCTACTTTCTAATTGCGTTTTTCAATGTATCAAATTAAACAAAATTGTCCAAGACATATCTTATTGTACGATTCATTGTTGCAGGTGATTGCTTATAATGCATAACAGAAAAGACAACAATTTCATCATCATCAACCAAATAAAATACCATATTTGGACCGATATTCAGATGCCTAACTTTTATCTTATCAGAAGAGTACTTCTTATCCCATATCCCTGTGTCAGGAGAAAGTCTTAATCCATTAACTTTATCCAATATTTTCCGTATAGACTTTTTTGCTATAGTTTCTCCAAAGTTCTCCTTTACATATTCTGCAACAACTTTCAATTGTTCTGAGGCAAATGGAAGCCATTTTAATTCCATCTCATTTCCTCCATTATAGAATTTTCAACTTGTTCCTGAGTTAAGCAATGTCCACTTCTATGCTCTCTCACTGCATATTCCGCCAACCCCTTCATCAAAGAAGGAGACAACCCATCTAATAGTTCATTTTCCTGTGCACAAGGCTCTTTCTCTGCATCACCTTCAGATGCAGTTAGAGAACACGTACTTACTTGAAATTTAGCCAAATACTTTTCCACCATCTGCCTCAAACTGACATTATGCTTTTTTGCATACATCTCTGCTTCTTGGAAAATTTTACTATCTATAGTGATTGTACTCATAATTTCTAAATTAAAACGTAAAAACTATATCTTCGATTGCAAATCTACAATATTTTCTCGAATTCGCCAAGGGAATCTCACGATTTAACATTAACACACCTGATAATATCCTTCCAACAGTCCCATCAGCCATTTCATTCTCACCTCCCAGCTTCCCATCTTCTCTGCCGTTTCACGATTTTTATCCACAAGAGGCTGATAATCCTCAATATGTTCTATCACATCAGCAATCAGCTCTTCTGCCGAGATGCTATCCCTCCACTCTATTACAGGATTATAACCGATAAAATCAATAAGTTCTTGCGGAGCATGCCCCACCATCACCATCCTTGAGAACATACATTCCCAATAGCGCTGCGTAAGAGTTTCAATATCACCGGCTATCTCTGGCTGTGTGATGCTTCGAGGCAAAGCAATAGTTACTTTTGCATTCCCCATCGCCTCATATAGCTGCTCATTGGTATAAATGAACTTACCATTCTGCTTGGTACAGACATGATTCAAACTGCAATTCTTGCTATCAAAAACAGCCTTCAATTGATCTGCCTTAAATACCTTATCATTAGAACGTCCAAACTCCAACAAATCAATATTGCGGTCTTTTAAAAGCTTTCCTTTCTGATATACAGAATCATCCACAGCTTCAGGACACCAGATGACATTTGTTTTTTGCCATTCCTCGTTCATCCCAGAGAAACGTTCTTGCATTTTCTCTGCAGTCTGACGAGAAGAAAAGATGGCAGTCTTCACCTGATGCCTACGCAGCCACTCACAAGTCTTCTCAAAATAGCAGGGCCAACAGTCCCAAAACATAGGAACAACCTCATATCTTGCGTAATCAGGAAAGGCATCGAATGACAGCGATATGGGTTCCACGAACCTCAGCCTCGCCTCCTTCTTACTCTTACAAACCATCGGCAATTCCCAACGATATGCAGCAGCATGCAGGAATCTTAGAGGATAAAGCTCCCCTGCGACCATCCCCTCATTCTCCTTCCAAGCTTCAAAAGGAGCTTGCTTGAAGTTTAGAAACCCTGGATGACGAAAAGGCGCAACCGCCTTCAATATTTTTTTGCTATTTTTCATAAACAAACATTATTTCATCATACAAAAATCACCCTTTTCAGCCCTCTTATCCTCTAATCATCTTTTCATAAGCCTCATTGCCCCTCTCACGAATCACTTCATTCTTTACGTATTTCAATTGTTTTTCCGCCCATTCTCGAACATTAGAATTCTTATGCGTAAGCAATGGCTTAACGCATGGAATTTGTAGGGCAATAAAATCCGAGAAACCATCTACTCCACACCAACTAAAAGTACCCATGTTGGAGCTAAACTCATCAAGCATTTCTTGTTGGTCACCGAAATTATCACAAAGCCATAGAAAGAAATCACTAAAGCTATCCTTTCGACCTTCTGGAGAGAATTCGTAAACAGGGCATAATTGAGCTAATCGAGCTGGTAAATGTTCTGGATATGTGTAGCACGCTTCTTTCAACTTATCGTTATCACATTGGAACAATGGACCTTTTCCAGAACCCAATCCAGAACCCAAATTGAGAAAAAGAGTTATGTGGTATGCCAATAATAAATTTGAAGAGCCCAAGTGCATCAGCAAGTCGTCCAATATAACATCTTGATATTTAGGAAGCAAGGTGAAATATATATTATCAAATGGATTATCCACATAATCTAAAGACGATAGTACTTGCATGATGCGTTGATGAAAATGAAATGCCAAATCCTTATCTTCCGTAAAATCTATTAAGTCGCTCACATGGCTAACCACTTGCTGGTTTAGGAAACGAGAACTATCCTTAAAATCAAAGTCCAACAAAATCTTCTTGTACTCGTCAATATGATTAAATTCCCGAATATCTTCTTTATTAATAAGGAAAGTATGATCCAACAAGAATGGATAACATACAGTCTTTTCATTGACTTCCCCATCCTTTAGTTCTTCGAATATTTCAAAAACATCATCTATTGACTGATAATTATAACGTCTAAGATATTGCATGAAACAGTCATCATCATATTTGCCTTCATGGTATCCCAATATCAAATGGTCTAAATAATAACGATTTTGTTTATCAAGTACGCCAAAGATACTTGCAGCCAGTCTGTAATATCCAGAAGCCTCAATATCTTGTAAGAATCTCCGAACTGCATCATTTTCACCTATAAAAGATATATAATTAGGTATAAAGTTCCCAACATATTCTTTATCAAGAGAGAGCACTATATTATGTGTCGCCTTTAAAATTGCAACAAGAACAACTTGGTCTTTTGACAAAATAGCCAAATCCTTGATGAACCAATTATTGTAAAGTTGCTTATCTGTAAGTAGTTTTACGAAATCTACTTTCTCATAAATCTTGTCAACAACAAATTCATCCGCAAGAGGCATCATTCGCTCTTCCATATTCTTTGCAAAAGTCTGATATTTCTCACCGATCTTACAATGATTATCCTTGACAAAAGCCATGAGTTTATCATAAAAATTCTTGGGAACAAACTTATCTTGCATAGCTTGATATTCCAAACGTTGTTCTTTCGTCTTGTCAAACCAACGTTCCAAATATTGAGCCAAGGCATTCCTTGCCTCTATCCAGTCATAATTACATTTTCCACCGATATAATCTAATATATCAAACAGTACATCTTTTGCTCCAACACGAGCAAGTTCGACAATATGTCGCTCAAACATATTCTTTACTTCTTGGAGCATATCATCCCTTTGACCGATAATAGACTTCAAGATAATGGAGCAATCTCTCCAATAGAAATGAATTTCTTGCCCATTTGGTGTATAGTCATCATCCATTTCTTCTATTCCGCAAGTATTGCTCCTATGAAATGGACCTGTATTGAATGCATTGTCTATAGCTTTTAGTATAAGAGGTAAATAACTTTCGTCAGTCCTCAATTCTTGTAACAAAGATATTCTCTGCTTAAAATTTGCTTTTGTACCAGACAAATATATATGGAACAATTGCACAAAAAGACCTGTTGCATTATTAGAAAAATTTTCATTTTCAGCGACTGCAAATCTTGCCAAGCATTTAGCTGCATCTGCAAAAGCCGCCTCATGACGGCAGATATTTTCCAAAGCCCAAACAAGATTTCGCCGAGTATCACCATCCAATTCCTCACGCAACCATTCGACTCTCTTAGATTGAAGCAAACTGTTTAAGTTCTTGGCGACCATTACTGGACTCACGACACCCATAGAGAGAAATAGCTGTGAGCCAGCATTCGAAAATGCTATTCTCTCATCATGAAAAGAACCATCTTGTGGGTTATTCAAGGCATCAAAAATTTGAGGAGCGAACTTTGAATTTGTCATTTGCTTTATTCTATTATTCAATGCTCTAAACAAACGTCTTTTCAAATCAGCTTTCTGCTTGTTTATATCCTCAATGACTTCCGCAACATTTCCATATTTTTGAAGCCAAGATTCTGTTAGCCATTCCGCCAATGGTCGAGGGCGAATCCTGATACACGAACCTTCATGCTCCAAAAGTTGACGATTTTCATAATCTCTGACAACATCCGTAAACTCTGTGTCCACAACATCTTGCTGCTGTTTAATATGGTGAATCATACACGAATGAGTAACATAATTATATTCGTCAACAACCCCATCATCCTTACCCAAAGGTTCAAAAAGAGAAATAGCCCTAATGGCATCCATAGTCTGTTCGCTAAGTGTATTATCACCTTTTAATATTGCACTCAAGACTAAATCTGGATTTTCTATTTCAAGATTTCTCTTTGTTTGATAGGCTCTGATAAGAAGAAGTGCCATATAGGGAATGCCTCCACTTCTATCTTTGATGACTTGTGCAATTTGTTGCTCATTTGAAGGAAAATTAGCTCTCTCTATCATCTTATCAACAACCTCTTCAGTACTTGTATAATCTAACTCATACAGTCTTCCACCTGTAGCTTTCTCTTCTGGAGTAAGCACATTGTAAATAGTAATCAATTTAGTAGTCGAACCAATCTCATTGATACATTTTTCTGCCTCATGCATAAGTTCGGAGTTGCAATTATCAATAATAACGACTTGGGGATTTTGATTTTTCAAAAGGCTTACCAAACCTCTCATGCAATCCTTTGAATTTGAATAGAACACATTATCTTCCTGCTTAAATGCCTCTATAATCAATCGGGTCTTGCCCATACCTGAAAGAGCCATCAATCTACAATTACCAGAGCCATGACATAGCTCTTCCATTATTCTATCAATTGCATCACAAGAAATAAAATCGCTTTCCATGAGAGCATTGCCAGGACGATTCATAAAATCTTGCAAAGATTCAAATGGTTCCATGCTCAGTTTAAGAAGCTTTTTCTTTTGGTTATCCAACTCTGCTTGTTGAGCCTCATAAAGTTTAATAATGCCAGCTGTATCAGGAATAAACTTTTCGTTTTTACCATCTGGGTATTCACTTCGGTCTAATTCAAACTTTTGGTAATTAGGTTGCCAATAGGTTCGAACAACATACTTAATGCCTGGTTCACAATCTACAATCTGGAAAGAATTTTTATAAGCAGCATGTTCTTCATAAATATTTCCAGCCAAAGTCCCAGAAGCATTTATCTCAAAAAACACATATTCCCTAAAAGATGCTTGAAAATTTGTATAACCTCTGTGAGAATGTCCACAAAAGAACAAATCAAAATTTTCTGCACACTTTTGAGTCACATCCACGCGTTCCACTTCCTTCAAAAAAGATATGGGATAGTGTGTCAATGCAATACGAAGTTGTTTATTCTCCAAAGGCTTGCATTGCTCCGTAATCTGATTTAGGCCCAATGCAATTTTATGAGCATCATCCTGACCACACCTCCATACAGAATTCAAGGAAGCGATACCAACAGAAACGCCGTCAATATCTATTTCAAAAGTAGAGGTAAACCTTCCGTACTTATAACTAAGATTGGATAAATGAGAGTAATACTCATTTTCAAATGACTTGAAAGCATCTATACGGTGTGTAAATGACTCAACATCATCTGCTTTCACCAAATCGACTATACCCTTTAAACTTTTGGCATCATCTTCCAAGCCCTTTTCCAAACGTTTATTATCAGCATTCCTATCAATATCATGATTCCCTGGCGTAAATATAAAACGAGACTCTGGTAATCCAAGACAGGACATCAGAGGAGTGATTACCACTTCATGAAACTTTTCAAAACCTTGTTTCAAATCATTGTTAAAGCCCAATCCTCCTTGTACCAGCATATCGCCAGAAAATAGAACCAAATCTATGTTTGCCTCTTCATTAATATCTGTCAATGCCTCCATCATATAATCAAGCACAGTTTGCGACTCAGCAATATGACTTCCATTCAAATGGAAATCCGAAAAATGTAGAATTCTCATAAGATTTCTTTTTTAGAACTGTAAATTAAGCCTCCGTTGGTGTATATCCTTGAAGATTCCAGTGCCTCCACAACACGGCATAAGGGCACAGATAAGCATTCTCTACACGCTTCCATGGCTCCATATAGCAACGGTCATCTACTATAGCATGAGATGACTTTTCACACCATGGAATCATTTCACAGATAGTGTTGCCCTCGGCTAAACATTTATAGACCTGCTCTATGGCAGGAAAATATTCAATCCAATAGTTGGAAATATTCGCTCCCTTAGGAGGAACAAACCAATAATCTTCATTACTATCTTTTATAATGGGGGTACCAGTCTCCTTGACATATCTATTCATCAAAGGATTACGCAAAACGTAACCATTACGAACAATATCAAGCATGAAATACCGATTGTTGATTCTTTCCCTCATGCCAAACCCAAGTAGATTATACACGACATGATGAAAAGGGCTGAACTCTTTACCTTTCAGATATAGTTTCAATCTTTCCCCAACCATCATGCTCATAGAAATAAATCCAGCCATCATTTTAGTTGACACTCCCATTTGCTCACATGGGCAAGAATAAAAGTGATCAATGATTAAGTTGGCATTTTGAGGAACAAAATTTTGCTCCTTGAATATTTCTAACGACTGTATAAACATCTTACCAGGTTCAGAAAATTGCAGGCATGCATCACACAAAGCTATAACTCGTAACTTATCCTTACCAAACTCTGGGAAAAGATGGTCAACAACCATTTCTGCTGCATGATAAGGATAATCAGGTGCAGCCATAAAACCACATGTAATCTCCCTTTCGATTAAGTAAGCCATGCTCTCCATAATAGCTCTTGATCCAAAGACAACCTTATCACCTTTTGCAGATTTAAGAAAGATTTGAGTCAAGCTATTGACGTATTTGTTTTGAAAAGGAACCTTCTTATATTCCTTTTTAACTTTAGCAAGAAAAAACTCATCAAACTCAGCCAATGTCCCCATTCCTTCAGTATTGACAAATCGATTCAAATCTATATTACCATAATTATTAGGTAAGTTTACAGGAATATGCAACTGCCCCTGGGGAATGCAATAGACACCACAAACCAACCCATGAATATGTTCACTATAAACATACGCATTGTTGATTCCCACATAAGTAGATATGTCTTGCAAAAAATGAATATACTCATGCGTAAAAATCGATATCCATTTTTCATCAATAGGCTGAGCATTGTCCATAGTAGCTGGAAAAGGGAAACCCACTTCTATTTTAAAAAAGGAGGGCAAATAACTGCCAAGCGTCGAGTTTAGTCTATTCATAACCTAAAAGAAAATCCATAGTTTATTCTTTGTTGCTATTACGATACATTCAAAATCTTATTAGTTGCATACTTTATTTCAACTTATCCTCCAGTATAGCAAAAATTCTATTCATCTTGTTGTCTACTCCCTTTCCCATATAATCAGAGGCATTCCAGCAATGAAGCCAACAATCATCCATCAAAGAGTAACCATTACGGAAAATATCATCATCTCTATCATCAAGGAAGCAATGGACATCCTTAACAAGATGGAACTTGCGCCAATCCATTCCTTTAAAGAAATGGGAGTAATTACAAGCCCCAGTGTCACCATGAAGATGAAGAGAAGGACGGAAATCGACACCATGTTTCAAGATAATACACATAGGCATCGCCCACAAACCAGGCCAAATATAAAAGCCATGCTTTGCTCCATAAAAGAACTGGGAGTCAAAATGCTTCGATATATCAAAGTCATCTATCAAGAATATATCATGATCCAAAAGCATGAAATACTTGGCGCCACCATGCTTGATATACTTATTGAAAAGGTAATTACAAGCAATACCATGCGAATAGCTGCCATAGCCCTTGGGCAAAAACTCCTGCTTAGGCAACTTGACATAACCGACAGAATGTTTCTTGCAAATGGCAAGTATCTCTGCCGAACGTTCTTCCTTTGTAGAATTATCAAATACCGTATATCGAAAAGGATACTTAAAGAACTTTTTCAAAGTTCGTATTTGATATTCAACTACTTCAGAGTTGTTAAAGGTCACGACTGCTAAATCACAGAATTCAGCGCATTGCCCCCCCCAGATTAGAAATGTTGTATTCTAATAAAGACTTTCTTTTGTTATACACAAAACGAGTGTAAAGCCCTAATTTCGCCCATGTACATTCTGCACAAAGGCGACGGATAATTCTATTTAAAATGTTCATATATTAATACTTTTTATTACCTTACATGGATTTCCTGCAGCCACACAATCAGCAGGAATGCTCTTTGTTACAACACTTCCTGCTCCAATGATGCTTCTGGCCCCAATTGTGACTCCCTTGAGAATGATAGAATGAGCACCAACCCAAACATCATCCTCTATAACAATTGGAGCAGATTTCGTTCCATCATTGGATGTACGACGAGCCAAATAGTCTAAAGGATGAGCATCCGTATCAGTAATCAGTACACATGCTCCAACCTTCACATTGTCACCAATGGTGACACTATCATGTATCCACATACGAGTACTGCTCATACCGACATTGTTTCCTATCTTTAGCGAAGCTCCATTTTCCAAATAGATAGCACCTTGGAGATTGCTTGATATAGGATTGACGGCATCACCAGAAGAGAAATAAAAATTGTCACCTATGGCTATGACATTGTTTCCTCTTGTCACCAAGTTCAGTTTCCCCGGTATTTGTACATTCCTACCCAAGACAGCACCTTTTTTCTTCAAAAGCGCACGATTCAACATGGGATAGAACCGCATTCGGACCAATGCTGGAATATTCAAGAGTTTTCCTAAAATAGCAATCATGATATTACTTCTTTATTTGTTCATAGACATCCAACAATTCTTTCACGATTTGCTTCTTGTCATGACGAACCAAGGCAATTTCCTTTGCCTTTTTGCCAATAGCCATATTTTCCTCCTCATTGTCTATCAATCGCTTGATGTAATAAGCTGCCATATACGGGTCTGTCACAGGATACAAGAAGCCTGTCTTACCATGCTCAACCATCGAGTCTGTACCACCGACTCTACTTGCCACAACAGGGACACCTACCATCTGAGCCTCACCCACAGAATTAGGACTGTTCTCTATATATGAGGAATGGAAATACATCGTACTACTTAACAAGGCATCACGCAGTGTTTCTGCAGAAGCGACACCACATAGATTGACATTTAAATCTTGATGACTCAAACCTATATGTTTTTCCATAAACTCAGGATCAATGTTTCCATAAACATTCCATTGGAAATTCAAGTGCAACTCGTATTTCAAGATATTGGCCACCTTCAAGATGACATCATATCCCTTATAGGTAGGGAATGAGATGGTTGTGGTAATCGTTGGAACTTTCGGGAATTGCCTTTCCCTTGCCTCATAAAAGACATCACGCAAGATTTCCCCACCATAATAGTATTTCGCTTTTGGATTAAGTACCGCCATGGCTTGCCTATCCCAATCTGTTCTACCGATGACATAGGGAACTGCATTCAAAATCGCTTTTTCACGATAAGCACTACGTTTCCAGTAAGCCAAGTATTGAAGATGATGGAACTTACCTTTCAATCCCTTACTACTCATGATATATTCTCTACGAGAAAATCCTGGAGGAAGGAGTATATATATATAGAGAGAGAGGAGGCCTTGGATGTGAAGCACCATTGGAATGTTGCCAGCCACTCTTGCAGCAAGACCATGATACAACTCCGAGCCGAAGATATGTATCACATCAGGCTTGAAATCCTCAATCACTTCCTTGAACTTATGCTCGTAATAAGGCCATAATATTTCATCCCTTGCCGCATCGTTGAGTTTGAACAAATCAAGAATTTTGTCTTTCTTTGACTTCGTGTGATGTGGGATAGGATAATAAACCACCCCATCTTGTTCCACCTTTGCAGGTTCTCCGTTTCGACAAAAGGCAATACCCAGTTTGATGTCATCGCGCTTTGCCAACTCATTTTGCATGGATGAAATCCACCCACCACCGTTATAGCCACCACCTGAAACATTTGGTGACCTATAATTTCCTGCCGTAGCAGAAATCCATAATATTCTCATTTTACAAACTCCTCCTTTTATCTATAATCTACACCCAACAATCTTCGTACAAAAGATTTTAAGCGTTGAAATAAAACTTTAACTGTAATTTTTCTGCCCTTTCCGTAAAATCGTGAGAAGGCTTGATACATCAACTGATTTTCCATAACAGGAATATCAGAAAGCAATATAGGCACTTGACTTAATTTCATATTGCTGTATGTGGAACTTATGCCACTATGCGTTCCTGTTCCATCCATACCTGATTGTATTGCCATCGTTTGATATGGAAACAGATGCAGCTTGTTTGCCAGAAAGCATGAAGCATAGAACCGTACTGCCCATGAGTCGTTTAGCCCCACCTTGTCACAGTACAAAATGCCATAAAAAGGACCAGTTCCTCCTATATTAAACTCATTTGTCTTCCAGCGGATCCTCTTCAACAATTCCCTGGAGTCAGGATTGAACAACAGCCAAGCACGTTTCCACGTCGCCCATCCCCAACAGGCAAAATACCGCAAGAAGAATGTCTCAGAAGTTTGTATGCCTGTTGGATTCAAAAAGGCACTTATGGAAGCAACTCTGTCATCATCCTTATACTTCTCCAAAGCATCATTCATGTATTTCAAGAAATAAGGAGACAATATCAAGTCATCCTCCACGACTATCACTCTCCCATATTTGTCCGTCAACTCTGTGATGCCCGCTATCAAACTCTTGGACAATCCCCAATTGCTTTCACGCTCCACAATGGTCACAGACTTAAAGCCCGTTATGGTATGGATGTACTCTCGATTTTGCTTTACGCCCTCTATTTTCGTCTCATTCTTGGGACCATCCGAAAATACAAACAAATCGCTTTGAGAAGCCTCTGCATTTCTTAACAAGGACTCTACCGCCGACTGTGTATGGTCAGCACGATTATATGTAAAAAGGGCTATCGGTGCAAATTTAATATTATTCATTACCATCTGTTTTAAAATAAGAGTTAAATGTTTTTATATCTTCAATTGAGAATACGATATCCCTCTTGCATATTTTAACTTCATCTCCATAAGAATACTTCTCTATGAACATTAACTGATTTTATTTCTCAGGTAAAGTTATCTCAGAACCCATTTTCAAGCAAAACTCTTTGGTGACATCCCCATCATATCCTCCTTCCGACGTAAAAGTCATTTCACCAAAGTAAATTTTGCCTCCAACTATATAAAAATCTACACGAACTTGAGGATGTCCTTGAGCCAATTTTGATGCATAATCAAGTAATTGTGATAGATTATCTGGTTTAGGTATCTCAATATCTGTTCCTCGAAGCTGTTTATTTAATACTTCTGACATCAGATGCCAATTACAATCGTAATAAGAAAAACGAGATTGATGTCCAATCACTCTATCGGTGCAAACCAATATACAGAAAGGCTTTCCGCCAAAGCAGTAGACTTTATAATCTGCCAATGATTTTGAAAATTCACAATCATTTTCCAGTAATTGTTCTGCTATAATCAAAGGCTCTATTTTAAGATAATGAGGTTCCATTGTCTCATAGCCAAACCTTAGTTTCAACCATTCATTTAATTTCGACCTTGTTGCAGGTATATCCAACTTCGATTTATCAAATACTGGCAAGATAGTTCCTGCACCATGATTCGTCTTTAGGATAAACTGATTGGGAAGTTTATCAAAATCTATATCGTTAGCATCTTTCCAAACACCATATAATTTAACCAAAGCATCTTCACCTATGCGTTGCTTGACATAATCTCTAACAAGATACTTGTCTGCCAAACGTGTCCAAACAGAAGTGTCATAATTGAATTTCATCCAATTAATTTTCTCGTTTATGGTTTGAGGACTCTTCCAATCTATATCGTACCCAACCAAACTTCTATGTAATTCATTCGCAATGCCCTTTGGAGCGAAATGAAAACGCAGCCAAAATTTTGTATTGGCATAGAGGGTATGAATAAAACTTTTTTTTAACGTGTCTATAATTTTCATTTATTCTGTAGTTTTTGTTAATTCAAAAATTCTCGACTGTACCCATCTATGAGGTTCGCAGCGAATGTTATTAATATAATGAGATTCATCAAATGCTAACTCTGGAAACTTTAATATTTTTCGTTTTAAAATTGACAAGATTAATCGGAACATTTTTTTAAAATTCGGCTTAAAATAGCCACTCATTTCATTAAGCTCTCGATAAGTTGATAGCATTTCTATACAATGTTTATTAACTGTTTCCAAATATTTTTCTTCATTTTTAAAAAGTTTATTTACTTTTTCTATATGAACTAATATTTCAGCATTATTAGATAATTCCACAATTGAATTTTTAGCATCATAATGTATTAACTCAACGATTAAGGAAACATGTCCGTCCTTACATATCAGTTCTGCTATAAGTCCAAAATACCATAGCTTATCAATACAATTATCATCAAAACAGAAATTACCTAAGCTATAAACAATTGGATGCTCTTTATATATTTCCCAGCATTGAGGAACATGTGGATGCCCACCAATAACAGCATCAGCTCCCATATCTATAAAATGGCGATACAAAGACTTAAGCTCTGGCAATGGCAAATCAAAAAGTTCTAAACCTGCATGTGGAATCACAATTAAATAATCACATTCTTTTCGAGCCTTAATAATTTGTTCATCAACATAAGGATGACACATCCAAGCTACCCCCAATTCATTTTTAAAACTTTCATCAACATGTACTCCGAACTCACACTGCACAATTGCTATTAGACCAATACGGATTCCATGTACATCAAGATATCGAGCCTCATAAGCATCATGAAAATTACCAATCCCCAATATTGTAGAGGAATTAAAAGCTTTAATTGTAGCCTTAGCTGCTTCTTCTCCATAATCCAAAATATGATTATTAGCTAAAGATATTACATTAAAACCATTTCTTTCTAAAAATGAAGGACTTTCAACAGACTGCGATAAATGCGGTCCACTTTTATGAGAGGGATTGCATTTAGGTATCGAAATAGGGGCTTCAAAATTCACAACATTAAGATTACCTTCTTTTAATCGTAAGTCTAATTTTCGACCAAATTTCAAATTAGAGACATTCTTTGAACAAAAATCTCCAACAATATTTATTTTTAATGAATTCTTCTCAATCATATATCTTATAAAGTCTAATTAACAAATGAAGAAGTTTGTTTTTCAAATATTTACCACACATATTCAAATAACAAAACAACAACAACTTTTCCAACATTCCATTAGAATGCATAAAAATTCGAACCATTTCTTTTCTTTCATTGGCATTTAAATAAGCAAACGAAGTAAGAAGATTACATAATGTTAATTCTTTTTGTCTTCCTGACAAAAAAGAATCAATATTATGTGAAAAATCATTTATTATTATTTTATATGAAAAAGCTTCTTTGGCAACATTTACATTGTTTGTTATAGAAGAAGGATTATACCTATGGAAATAAGTTTTATGATTATCAAATGCCATTGATTTTACAAACTTTGCCAAGAAGAAAGACCAATGATTGTCTTCGTGAATTATTCCTTCTTTAAAAAACAACTTATTTGACTTTATCAAACTCGTTTTTACCAAACGTCCCTGTGCTCCTATAATATCTCCATTATATGTCAGGAGAAAGTTCTTTATCAACTTACTATCTGTTGTGTATTGCGGAAAAGAATATGGACCTTTTTTATCGAGTTCCGACTCTTCTTCAGTAGAAGTTGATTGAACTAAATCAACCGAACCATATTTATCTACCAAACTCCACATTTCCTCCATGCATCCTGACGTAATGGCATCATCACTGTCCAAAAAGTATACATATTCACCTCTTGCTTCATTTATACCAGAGTTACGTGCTGCAGAAAGTCCCCCATTACATTCACGTTGAATCAACCTAAACTTTATATTTCCACAATAAGAAGCTATAAACCTCTTTGCAATATCTAGGCTTCCATCACTTCCGCAATCATCTACCACAAGACATTCCAATTCTTTTGTCATTGTTTGAGATGCAACAGAATTCAAGCAAGCTTCAATATATTGTTCCACTTGGTACACTGGAATTATTATAGATATTTTTATCATTGAATTAATTGTTTTAATTTACTAACAAATCTCTCCGAAGCATGACCATCATCAAAACTACCATAAACTTGATAAAACTTTTGCAGCCTTTTTGAATAATCAGCCATGTTGAAGCTTTTAATTGCGGCCTCTATCTCATCATTATTTTTACATAAGGCAAACGGCAATTGATAATACATAGGCTTCAAGCCACGCATGGCCGTATATTTGTCTATATCGGAAGCATAGAGGAATACAGGCTTACGAGTATTGCTAAAATCCAAGGCAACACTGGAATAATCACTTATAGCTATGTCCGCAATCAATAATAGCTCGTGGATATCCGTATAATATGTCATATTCCAAATACGCTCTCCAAAATCGTATGGAGGATGCTTGAACCATTCAAAACAAGGATGCAATGTTATAAAAAACATCCACTTATCTCCAGTCTTTTTCTCTAAAGTATCCAAAACACGATGAAGGTCTAAATCATAGGCCTCTATTGTGCCACTATCACGAAATGTCGGAGCATAGAAAGCAATTTTCATTCCATCCGGAATGTTTAGTTTACTGCGTATCTCCGCTTGCTTCATAGAAGAATCGTGATAGTATTGATCATTGCGAGGAAATCCGATTTCCCATATCTCTGCATTTTTAGGAACCCAAAAAGTATCTTTCAGTACTTGTGTATGATATGTCCCCATTGAAACAAAAATGTCTGTCAAGGCAGAATGCCGTTTGCTGTTCTTAATCCAATTCTCTGGCAAGACTGCATCACCTTCTGCACACTTACAACCTGGTTGACCATGAGGGATGTAAATGAACACCTGCCCTTTCTTTTTCTTAACTGGATACAACGACTTAGAATTATTGATCATGATATGGGCTGTCGCCAACTCATACACCGCTCTTATTCTATTGTACTTCACCTTACGAATAAATTTGGGTATCTCTATATCATAATGTTCAACCATCCACACCATATCGTATGAAAGATTTTGACGATGAATCTCTTCAGCTATATATTTTAGATTACAGCGATAACCTCCACCACAACCTTGGATAAACACGATTTTGTTAGACTTGACAGGAAGATAATAAAAACATTTTATGCAAAATTCCCTTACCTTATTATATAAAGGTTCTATCAAATACTTTAGTTTTTGAAAAATCATCATTTTTTATTTTTTAAAACGTTTGCGATATTGTTCCAGTAAAATACTCCTTGCGAAAATATATGCCTCAGGTTTTATTGCTTCTGACAAGCCTACATAGATAGTAATACCCAAAGGTATCTGAATACACAAAGACAGAACAATGTTGCCAATAAATAATCCTACGCCATATACTACCAGTGCCATAACAAAAGAAAATATAAGTCCATATTTTACATCATTCACTTGCTCTAATAAAGAATAATTCAAGTACTTTACATTAGGTCTTGTATTCATATAAAGTACATAAAAGCTATACAGAAACATGGCTGCCGAAATGCCAATTGGCCCGAAATAAATACCTCCAAACAACAAGGCTATCATTACCGGCTTTTTATAAAACTCCAGCTTCAATACTTCACCAGATTTCCCTACAGCAAAAATCGACTGCAAATTCGCATTATTCAGAACGACAACTATACTTGTAAAACAAGCCAACTGCATGAAAGGTATCGCTGGATTCCACTTTGATGAATACAATAAAGGGACTATCTTGTCTGACGTTGCAGCCAAACCAATAAATATAGGAGACAATATATAACTACTTGTCATCATTGCTCGTCTCATACCTCGCTTTACTGCCTCCCTGTCATTTTGCAACTGAGATAAAGCAGGAAATAGTACAGTATTTATCGTACCCGAAATATTAGTATTAAACATCTGGGGAAGTCCTTCGCCTCTATTGAAAAAAGCCAAGTCTGCAGTCGTGTATTTAAAACCTATCAAATAACCTTTTAGCTGGTCACACAATGTCCCAATAAAACCTGACGTCGTTTTTTTCCAAGCAAAATTAAATAAAATAAGAAATCTATCCCATGAAAATTGCAGTTTTGGATGCCATCTCACTATACAAAACATGACCATGGTATTTGTTATCGTGCTGGCAATTTGTTGAGCGACAAGAGCCCAAGGTCCAAACCCTTGGTAAGCCATCACAACTCCTATAACAGCTGAAATTACCTGACCTATAAGACTGGAGCAAAAGAACTTTTTAAACTCCATCTGCCTAGAAATGACTGCATTTTGTACCATCGCCAAAGCACCAATTGGCATGGTAAGAGCCAAGACACGCATCACTGGGCAAATCAAGTCGTTATGATATAGACTTGCAAAATATGGCGATCCAAAATATACTACACCATAAATGACAAGACTCATAAAGAGTGAAGAGTAAAATACTGTATTATAGTCTAACTCGTCCGCATCTTTCTTTTGAATCAAGGCTGCATCCATACTTCCTGAGATAAATATACCCACAAGGATGTTAAACATACAAGCCAACGCCACCACACCATAATCTTCAGGAGCTAGTAATCGAGCTAATACTACTGTTATTACGAAACTAAATAGCTGAGAAATTATCTTCTGCAAAAATTGCCACACTAATCCTGATAATGTTTTTGATTTTATATTATTATTCATTAATTTTATTTTTCCTCACAAATCAATTTAATCAAACCAAACAAACTATAATTTACCATATCCATGTAATTAGCATCTATACCTTCTGACACCAATGTCTTGCCGTCATGGTCTTCGATTTGCTTGGTTCGCTTTATCTTCATCAATATCAAATCAATATAGCTTGAAATTCTCATTAGTCTCCACGCCTCCCCGTAATCATGATTTTTCTTATCCAATAGCTCTAACGTTTTACATATATAAGAATCATAAAGTTCAATCACCTTATCATTGTCCATATCAACATCATTGGCATATCCAAACTTCAGTTGGATAAGTCCCATAATGCCATAATTGACAATGCCTATAAATTCAGGAATTATTCCTTCTCCGACAAGATTCTCGCCACTTTCCTCCAGGGTACGAATTCGATTTGCCTTGATATAAATTTGATCAGTTATGGACTTAGGACGCATTATGCGCCAAGAAGCGCCATAATCCTGAGTTTTATTCACGAACATCTCTCTACACTGAGATGTCACCTGTTGTAATTCTTCTTTGGTTGTCATTTTATTAATGTCATTTCATAAAAAATCATATGAGTCTACTCTAAAAAGTCAGAGTGGTTTCAAATTGCAAGCAATATGCTTATTACATACTTTAGTAACAGTTAAAAAATAACTTGGTGCAAATCTGCTTAGCATTTTTGTACCAAGATTTTTTTTAACTGTTACTTATCTTCAAGTCTTTGAAAAACATGAACGAAGAAACTGATGTCAACACCGCACAGATTCCACTTGGACTCACATATTTATATGGTGGTGTCTGCTTGCCAAAATGCGAGTCACAATATACGACACACAGCACGCTGACAATGGAAAGTCCCATACACAACAAAGTTATGCCCCCCAATTTCTTGTACTAAGCCTTGTGAACAATCCATAACTTCGGATATAGGAGGCGATAAAGAACAACACGCAATACCATGTAACGTGGTTCATAGAAACCTGGAACTGAGGCAAGGTGACTGTAAGCGTATAAATAGCCAGGCAAAGCACTATCAATCGTGCGTGCATTTTCTTGTCTATATGTGATACCAAGATTGAAAGATAAGGTATGAAGAGATAGAAAAGCAGGAAACATGGCACGAATAAGCCTGTTATCTCTCGGAAGGGGAACATTGACAAAAACAATTCATTGACAGAAAAGGCCTGCTTTCCCATTGCCACAAATATGCCATATATCACTACATTGTAAAAGATGACTTCCAAAAGCAGTTTCAAATACTTTTGGATGGTGATATGCGATTTGCACATAAAATAGCCTGTTATCAAGACGAAGCAGTCGATGCCTGTCCGTCCCCACATTCCAAAGACATAGAAAAAGATGCTTTTTGCACAGAGTGGATTCTGCGCCATCTCCTCCATCACGCCTGAATGGAAGACACTATGATGGGCTACGATGAGCAGCATCACGATGATGCGGTATAACTCCAAGTTGGAGTTGCGTTGTTTTTGTATGGGTTGCATAATTTAATTTTGATTCATCATACAATAGTAACTAATAACCACTTCCTTGATTTGGTTCTCTGCATAGCGTTGAGCTTCCCGACAACAGCCCCAAATGCCGATGATTGCTAAAATAGAGCTAGCTATATACAAGTGATAGCTACTATGTTCCTTAGTATTTATATATATTGCAACGACAGATAACAGAATTATCAAGAGAAATGAAAACATCAACCCTTCACAAACAGCCTGCATCACCCATTGCCTATAGAGAGAGGCTTGTAATATGTTCCCCTTTCGTCTTTTCGACGAATCTCAATCCACATAGCAGAGTATGCCATTCTCTTTTGGTCCGAAAATGACAGTTGCCCTGGCAAATCATTGGTAGTAGCTCCAGGCATCGTCTTCTTCTTATTTTCCAAAGCCCATTTCTGTCCTTCTTCAAACAACTCATCGAAAGATTTTACCTTAAGCCAATTCCATCTGGCTTTTTCCAAATATTTTCGAATGAGTGTTCGTATAATTTTTCCCATTGAAAAAGACACGACACCACAAACATAAATAAGAATGATGGCAGCCAATACGCCATAAACAGACTTATATTCATATATCTTGGCAAACAATTCCTCCATGAAAAACATCAAAGTGAAGAATGTCGCAAATCCAGATATGAAAAATGAGAAATCGAAGAAGTTCAAGCCTTCTAAAACATCCTCTATCGTTTTCTTAAATGTATCTATCATTGTAATGATTGATTTTAAGTTTGTTCAATGTGATACCAAGGCATGGTTCAATCATGAAATTTCTGCTCTTTTGTCATCAGACGAATATGCTCTAACCATTCCATTACATCCCTATGTGTATTTTCATCATCACGTTTCTCCATAGCCAACGCCATCAACGAATATTCTCTTTCTAATGATGTAGAAAAGATTCCTGCATCATCAGTATTTATGGAAACACTGATAGTATGACGAGGATAAGATGTTGTCAAACCATGATTATAAAATTTGAGAATTGGATGCTCATCATAACGAAGGAAGTTTCCAATGGCAAGATTGGAAGATGGATTACATTCTATCGCAATATGCTTACGTTCTATCTTTTGTAATAGTTCTTGTTGCACTTGTTCTATCGTTTCCATCAAGATTTGACGATATTGTGGTTTTATCACTAATACATCACTCTTCGCCCCATTACACCTAACCCTCATATTATAATGATATAGACAATTCAACTTGACGGCATCCTTGTTATTACGAGCCTCTTCTATTTGTGAACCATTATTATAAACGACCTTGTTCCAGTCATCCAAATATCCATCTCTGTCAATTACCTCAGACACCTCTCCTTCGTGCTGATAACAATAAGGAGAATCACCTCTTAGTAGCCATGACTGGTAATAAGAAAAAATATCAACCAAGCTATAAGCACAAGGGTATATACGATGATAATAGGTTACATACAATTCGTTCAAATACGCCAAAATCTTTGTAGAGCAGCCTAAACGCTCTGCCTGAACATAAAGCCAAACAACATTGTCTAATAACACTTGTTGTGTTGCATTAATTCTAAAATTATGTCGCTCATAGTAATTTGACACATTTGTTCCCAAGACTAACGCATGCCCTAATCTCGAACCATTTTGGAAACGCAAAAAGGTTAAAACCTCATCCACTGCTCTCAACCCATCTACCACATCATAAAAATCTTCACCTACATGGTAAGTCAGCCCTAAACTATGATTTTCATAACTATCTTCACATAAAGGAATAGAAAGATATCTATATGCTCTTGCAAAAACTTCTGGCCGACAATATATCTCAGAATTGGCTGCATCAATACCTACTACTCGTTTGGCTGCATCGTGCTTAGAGCGTATTAAAGAATAAATACCCCTTGCTTGTCGCTCTATTTCAGTACGCAATTTATGATGCCTTGGAAGCAGTGTCAAGTCTGAACGACATGCGTCATCATTGCAGTCACCATCTTTTTGCTTAATAAAATGATAAATATAATCGTATTTATCTTTGGTTATTATCTTCTTACCACAAAACGAATCACCAGTAATATATAAATCATTCTGCATAATTTGCCTTGCATCCTCTTGCATTGATTTTCTTGGTACAATTCGCATTTCTACATATCTATTGTCTGCATCACAAGTGAAAGAACCAACAGCCAATTGAGTAAGCAACTGATCATAAACACTATCATAAGGAATGAACATATATTTCCTATTTTGATAATCAGAAAAATTTTCAAATCCCAATGCCCTATTCGACTGAACCATTTCCTTCCTCAACTCGGACTTGATTAAAAGATATATGTAAAACAGAGCACATTTCTTATCAGAATCATACTCATCAGAATAAATCTGACGGAAAAGTTTATACATCAAGCGACGTTCACCCCCTAAGATGCTTAAAATCCGTTCATGATTATCTCTTTCTGTTGCATCATTTATGATTGCATAGTCTGGGATATACTTCACTTGCTTAGCAGTATCCACGAACTGGCGTGCTCGACAAAAACCTAATGTGTCAATATATTCCTGCGCAGTATTTGCATACGCTAGCATTTGAATGAGATTTTGACATTTCAAAACTTCCTTAATTTGCAATCGCTCGGCAATCTCACGACTCCAATCTTCAGAAATGGTATCCAAATATAAATAAAGTCGAATAATTGCAGCACACAAGACCTTTACATATAAAGGGCGATTATCAATATTCAATCTATAAGATGAAATAGGAAACAATTTATAATCATCCAGTTTGGCGAAGCTTGCCTCATGTCCACAAAGAACATTCATCAAACACAACCAATTCAACTCAAAATTTAAAGATGAACCATAAAGATGCGAATGTAAATCATACATTTCACGTGAAAAAATGTCATTTAGTTCCCTAGCATCATTCTTCAAGTAATAGTCCCAGTCAAAATGTTTCCTTTGAAAATTGTTTTTTAAATCGTATGCTGCCAAATAAGATGTGACAAACATATCTTCCCCAAAATCACGAGTGATTTCATGTCATGAGAACAATTCACAATATTTGCAAACCGGTGTATTTCCATCAAAAAGAATCTTATTGTGCGTGAAATGAAGAAGAATATTGAAAAGGTTGGATTCCTTGCTATACATCAGATTATAGTCATGCTCATTCGGCAAAGCCCACTTGTAATGTAGCACTTGATAATCAACTTCAGCTTGATCAAGTGTTTTGACCTCATCAATATGAAGCATCTGACGAGCAAAAATGTCTTTATCTACCAAGGATTCGAAGTTAGAGTATCTCTTAGCATTCGATAACACTTGGTGTATGACATCCTCGCTCCTTACTTCATGGAACAAGACTTTCAAGACCTTATTGATTGTTTCCATTATAAGTTGTTTAATGGTGCACCCTTTTTTGGAATTGGATTTTCTCCAAAAATTTGAATGAAAGTGTCATTTAAATACTTATCTCCAAGAACGTCTGCTACTTTAGACAAAAAATTCAAATGAATAGTACGGCGTTTTTTTTCATTTTTAGTATTTTCCCATTCATAAGTCGGTATCTCATAATTTGCACACTTATCAAAGAATAATGCAAGTTTCACGCTATCCCGTTTTTCTCTGTCAACCTTGATGGTCTGAATAAACTTGATGAAATCCTGAAGTATTTCAACATTTCTGATTGTACTTATTGAAGCCCATCTAGATTCATAGTAAGTACATATTTTTTCTTTTTTATCATTCCATATCCCTCCCTCATATGGACAATTATATTTACAATGATAAGCACGCTCAGCAAAGTCCATAAAGTCATGGTACAAAGAGCGTTCGCTATTAAATATTCTCTCGATGAGATCTTCGCCATCAGACATTTTATAGTAACCCTTGAATCTCTCGTAACACTTCTTTAAACGAGTTATGTTAAAAAAGAAAGCACCAAGGTCAAAAATCAAGTCATCTGTTAAGTCTATTGGGGCATCATATACTGCATAGTCTTTCTTACGAAAATCAGAATCCAATGATTTGTTATGAGAAACTGCTAGCATAAAGAATTCCAATAAACGCACATTGTTACTGTTAGCAGCTGTTTCAAAATCATTAGCGCAAAAACGCATTAAATTTAATAATTCCTTTGCTGCTATGGTACGATTATCCAAAGCCAAATCAAAAGGTAGCAAAGGCTGAAACTGTACATTAAGAAAACTACCAGCAACAATTTTATCAAAATCCTCTATTGTTGAATATTGACCTTTCCGAAGAATTTCCTCTTCTGTAGGTAAAGCTGTTTGCTGTTTATCCAAAACAACAGGTGGAATTTTCTTGATGTCTGTTATCTTATTATAAGTTTCAAATAAGCGGAGAGAATATACAGTTTTTATGAAAAACAAAAACTTTTGCTCCTCTTCATCATTTGTACTTTTGTACTTATATTCTATCACGCCAAGAACATCTCCTAAAGAAATATTGTATGAAGAATTGTCTTCATCAGTACATACCTTAACCATAACACGAGTTGATATTTCTCGACCGATTTCCTTCACAACATAGGAATTCAATCTCATCAATTCTTCTATGGAAAGAATATGACGTGCTATCTTTTGATGATCTATGCTCAAATTATTATTTATCCAAATCTCAGACAAGTATTTTTTGAAAACAGCCTGATTATACTTTCCTTTTTGGGTTATGTGAAAATTTTCATCAATATGCTCTGTATAGTCTTCCATGTTCCATAACAATTTGATGATTTGACGCAAATCTCTCAAATTTCGTGGAACAATATAACTAGCATGAACAGATGAGTTATAAAACAAATATCTCGTCTTTTTGAATATCAACTCTGGTACACATTGCTGAACGGAAGGATATTCACAAATTGTATCACCGGACTTCAGTATCAACTTTCGGTTCAATAAGTCTTCTATGTCTGGCATATAGACACGTTGACTGTGAGGAAACAGCTTGGTAAGGTAACGCTCTGACATCTCCAAAACATGAGCACTATCTTTTTCCAAATTAAAGCTATCTGAAAACTCATTAGACTTTATTGTCTCTAGCTGGTCCATTTTCAGAGCCATAAGAACCATCACATTTGGAATAATGAAATACTTTCTCACAAGCTCAGCCATGACACCAGCCTCCTTTGCATTCAAATCGATATCGTCAATTCTCAGCAAAAGTATTTGATATTGCTTACCCAGGCAATCAAGAAAATTCTCAACAAGTTCTCTTATATCATCTTTCAAATCAACTGCGGCAGATAGACATTCCAACTCTTCCACTCTATTGGTTATGAGAGACTCTTGTTTTTCATCAACAAGCAAATGAGCATGCTTCTGTGCCTTCGAAAGTGAAGCCAAGAACTCCATTTTTCTAGACTCCTTTATATCATTATTGTTTTTAGTTACTTTTTGGAATGCACTATACAACTTCGCAAGAAAAAGAGATAAGATATTATGCTTGCTATCAAAATAAGAAGGATCTATCAAATCCAGAGAATAAAAATTTGTATCAGATAGCTTTGGATAATCCTGCTTGAACTCAGAGCGATTCTCTTTGGTTTTTGCTAAAAAGCCACCAACAGTAATCATACAAGAAGTCTTACCAGACCCTCGATTACCTATAAATGCAAAAATATTGTTCGTATAATCAATATCTTTATCAACCATCTCGTCACCTAAAGTGGCAAGATAGGTTTCTATTTCTGATAAAGATTTAAGATATTGTTCCTTGAAAGGAGACTTTTCAATAGATGAGAAAGTTATATCCTCTCTCAAAGGTCTATTGTCTTGGTTTAGATTAAATTTTAAAGCTTCCATAATCTCATAATCATCTATTTGATTTTACCCATTTAAACATATCAGAATCTACGAGAGATGCCCAATAACCACAAAGAGCATCATCATAGTGTTCAAAAAATTTTTTATATTCATCCTTTATGTTAGAACGAACATTTTCTGAAATGATAGTCCCATTTTTATCATTCTTTCTTGCATGCTCAGAAAATATAATAGCCATATTGAGAGGTGCCCCATGCCAAGATTCAAATACTTTTTCTTCCGCACTATCCTTATAGGATGAACAAATTCTAAACAACTCTCCAAAATCGCAGCCGCAATTGCCCATTACATGGATTTTATATTTCTCTGAAAGTTTCATATCTAAAACAGTAAGTGCCGCATTCAATTTCGCCATTGTGTCAATCAGACCATCTATATTGGACTTCAGTAGCGTATTGAATATGCCACAAAAAGATCTGCCCATACATATTACATCTAAGCAATCAGAATTATCACGAAAAATATCGAATAGCATAAGTTTTACCAATTCGTATGCTTTTCCCAAACCTGCTATATAATTGTTGTCATATACACTTAGTCGTACACTTACAGCTATAGCACCTGCGTATGCACACTCTATATCTCCACCTTTTTGAGAAATTGGCAAAAATTGATTCATTGGGGTCATCTCTTCTAATTCTTGATTAACCACCGAATCTATTTCACGTAACGTTTCTTCAAAGTCAAATTGTTTATATTCTAGTCTCATGATTGTATATCACAAGTATATGATTTTACTTAATTTTTAACTACATTTATTAGTTTGCACAATATATTTTTGCTTTGTGTGGTGATAAAAGTACTAACAAATCTTAAATGACTTCATCGTCATCAATCTGCTCGTAATTTCTCCACTTTATATCAGACGTGTAGAGAGCAGCAATCTTGACCAACCTGTCAAACAAGTCGTATTTGGAATCAGAAGAATCTCGAAAGAAACGTCTGTTGAATTTCCAACAAAACTCATTCAAGTATAGCTGCAAGAATTGCGCATCGACATCTCCGTGAATAGCAGCAATGCCATCTCTACAACGGCCAATGACGATGTGTACCCATGGAAGGGCACTTCTCGCAACGTCGTCAACATTGCCCTTCTCCGTATATGCCTCATGCTTTGAGAAATACTCGGAGAAATTGACATGGGAAGACGAATTGTCTGTAACAACGACTGTATCCTTGTCAACATGCTCTCTTACAATTTTATCTATTGTACTGGCATTGAGATTGTCCAACACTAACATTTTAATGTAATGCACAACTTTTTTAACGGACATCCCCTTCATTTTTGTTGCCAGTTTTCCAACCTTGTCGCCATCCTCTTTCTTTTGCTTTGCCAGGTAATCAAGAAGGATTTCGTCAGCAGATTTACTTTCTACGATAACCAAGACTTTAGCTTGTCGTTGGCTTCCTGCACCTCTTCGAATAGTTTCGCCCTGAGATTCTTCGGGCACTCGTATAGGAAAGAATGCTTCATCTAACTCCACTTCTCCAGATAATTGGTAGATAGCTTCACGTTTTCCCATGATATTGCGGAGTTTCATCATCATAAGCCATATCGGTGGATACTGAGATGCACCTAATTGATGTTGTACCTCTTTGGCTGAAAGTACTTGTTTGACAGAAGTCATAAGATGCATTGTATAGAACCAAGAACTAAGCGACAGCTTGCTATGTTCCATTACTGTACCCTTTGTCAATGGGATTAAGCACCCACACTTTGTGCATTGGAAGACTTTTCGACCACTCAACCACTTGTGGGTGATACCTTTACACTCTGGGCATGGTACACCCTGTTGCATATGAACAGTCTTGAAATATTCGATGCAAGCCTCCTCTGTAGGAAATCTGCTATGGAATTGATGAAGTAACATAATGCAAAGATATGCTGAAATATTGGCATTTACGAACGATTAACATTCGTTAGTACTTTTATCACCACACAAAGTTATTTTTCTCCACAATTTTATAGCCACATGCAGAACTTCCTTCGAAATAATTACCATAGCTTGTAACAGGTCCCGCAACTTGACTAATCTTTCCATTAATTGTAGCATCAAGAGCTCGTAGTACGCTTGCAGAAAAACAACTGTAATCCTCGACAACTACACCAGAGTTCACTAATACCAGTGATGTATTTATCATTTTCTCTATTTTCCCACCCTTAATTGGCTCTATGTTATTAATGTGTGCCTCTATCTTTGCATCAAGTAATGAACGGGCATTTCTATCAGGAGGCAAAATCTTATCCAACATCAAACGATTTGCCTGAGGTATCACATCTAAACATTCAGACACTATATCTACAAGAAGTTTTGTAACAGCACCTTGAATGAGCATTTTTTTGTTGTTATAATAAGAAATTATTACTTTTGCTTTCTTACTATCAGATATCCCAACGTTAAACAGCATACCTTTAGGAAGTAGCTCCTTTTCGTTTACTGTATAATCTTCTGATTCTTTGAAACAATCAAGGAATGCTTCAAAATCGACTTTCTCCACATTTTGAATAGAAGGTAGGGTACAATGCTCCAATTGCATTCCATACTTTGTCAATAAATAGCTCCAACACGCTTCAGCTATATTCACCCAATCTCCTTGCTCGGTGTGACTATAGTTTCCTCCATTTTTGTGATACAAATGAAGAATTCCTTTTCGGCTTCCATCTGTTATATCTAATCTGATTTCATTAGCATTATCCGTACGATTAATGCTTATTCCTTGATTCATTTGAGCAAACTCTTCCTATGCTATATCAAGGTTTTCCGTCTTTATAACATATCTATGAGTATCTTTTATTTCTATTTTTGTATTGCCTGTGACCTCAACTTATATCCTACAGTTCCCTCTATAATTTTTTCCTGTAGAGTCTTCATGTTCTCCTTCTTGGTAAAAGGTAGATCTAATTGTTTGCAAATGGATTCTAAATCAGCTCTTTTCAAGTCTTTGGTAGAAAAATAAGAAGAGGCTTCCTCACGTGATTGCATAGAGTTGAGAAAAGTGATGGCTTCTGAAACAACTATGGAGTTTTCAGACATTGGTTCATTTGGTTCTTTGGAAGAAGAAATTATATTAATTTCTATTTGTTTCTCACCATTCTCAATTTCTTTAACCATAGCTTGTGGCAATTTGTTTAAGAAAGCAAGAAAGTGCTCCATTTCTGAGACATAAAAATTCGTTCTACTCATATCACAACTTATTTAACAATTCTTTTACTATTCCATTGATACCATCTATTACGTTGATGCCAGAATTTCTTTTACTGATAACAACTGGTACTCCATATTGAGCAGCATCTGCAAAAAGTGTCTTATTCTCACGCAAGGTATCCTTAAATACATCAAATCCCAATTGCTTTGTTTGGGCGATGAAAGGGCGAAGGGCACTGATAGGTTTCTCTCCATAATACTGAACCATCGTAAATACGACACCCAGTATTTGAGGATTTATTGGCTCGTAATCATCCAAATCCGAGTCTTCAATAGAAACGTATTCATTATATTCCTTGACTAACTTATCCAAACTATTCTTCAGATAGTCGATACCCATTGTTGACAGATAGTCAGGCTTGGCAGGAATCAGAATATAGTCACTTGCAACAATCGCATTCTTGGTAACGATATTAAAGTTTGGAGGACAATCTATCAAAATAATGTCATACGCATCTTCTGGTAGCTGGTTTATGCCATCCAAAAGTCGATGATGTACTTTAATAAATTGTTCCTTTGCTTGGGTCATATTGGCACCGCCCAACTTGGTTGCAAGTTCCAAATCAACATTTATCAGCTCCAAGTGTGAAGAGACCAAATCAAGTTTCCCTTTATTTTTCAGAGAATCCTTAACCGTATGAGGTGTTATGATCAAATCCTTAAACCTTTTAGTTCTTACTTTTTTCGAATCGGAAAACCAATTCTTGATAGTGTGCTTGTCTGCTACCTTTTCCTTCCATTCATCAGGTTTCAAGAATGAGAATGTCAGACTTGCCTGAGGGTCAAGGTCTATCATCAATACTTTGTAACCAAGCTGTGCTAAATCACCAGCAATGTTGGTGGTAAGGGTTGTTTTACCAACACCGCCCTTATAGTTTATTACTGAAATTATATCCATCGCTATTTTGAAATTTTATGTTATATATTTTACTTATTTATCAATTTCTTGCCATGATAAATTATACTTGATAAAGTTTCATCATCTCTTCAAAATCAGAGATAAATTCATTTCGTTCATCCTTGTATTTCTTGAATAAAGGAGTTAAAACCTTGGATGCGGTTCTACCCCAAGAAGGTAACTGGCTTCTAAACCAAGTTTTAGCTTTTACCCTATCATGCAATATTTCGTCATAAGTTATGTCTCTGAAACAAACTTGCTTGCTATATCCTTCAGCTATATTTTCCCAAAGTTCATCTGCTTCTGATAAATCATGCAAAAAAGTTGAAGTCAATTGTTCTGGTGACATGTTGGTTGGTAAAACTAAGATGTTGTTAGCCTTAGCGATAGCCTTCATCTTGTTGGGTTCCTTACGTGCATCACCATCAACTATCACAACAGCCGCTGGTTCTATGAACGCAGGAACTTTCTTCGATACTAACGAGATTAAATTTGCACCAGAGAAGTCAATATCTATGAAATTAAGTTGAGAAGTTTTACCTCGCAACAGATGCTTAGCAAACACTATATTTTCCTTATCTTCTGTATATACAGGAATCTTTCGAACAGATTTCACTTTGCCTTGGATCACCTGTAGATTCAATGTAATATTACGGAATGAAGCTCTGTCATTAATGATTATATTTTCATCTTGACGTTTGAGATAAATCAGTTTTACTTGGTCCTTAGTTACTTCCTTTTGACTACATTCACCGATTAAATCGTCAATGCTCTCCAATAAGGATAAGGAATGCGTGGTAAAAAATATCTGCAGGTTTAGTTTAGATGCATACGTTCGCAGCGTCTTGAGTAATTGTTTTTGCGAAGCTGGATACATGGTTGCATCAAGTTCGTCTATGGCCAAAATACCACCTTTATAATCATTCGGGTACTTTTCTTTCAAACGCTTAAATGAAAATAAAGCGAGTATAATCTTGCTTAAATTATCTTGACCTACAGAGTTTTCATTCCAATCATATTTATCGGTAGTAATACCTATCGTCTGCTTATTGACATTTTCAAGAAAGGAAGCAGACTCTATATTGGTTTCTGTAATCAGAATTTTATCATGAAGTTTTTTGAACTCTATGAGTTCCTGTTCAGAAAGCAATAGAGATTCAGATACGTTTCCTGATTCTGCTACAGGCAGAACTCGCTTCAAACTTAAAAAGATTGTTGGGTATTGGATGTATCCATCTCCTTTTCCTCTCATGCTTTTCTGCCAAAAGCGTATGGTCTTAGTATCAGAGCGAAGAATGCTTTCTATAGTATAATCGCTTCCATTATCAAATGTCAGTGTCCACTCATGAGAGCCTGGTTGATCAAACTTAGGAGAAAGGCGAAACTTGTCGCTAAACGCAGAGCGGTAACTTCCTCCACATAGTGGTTTCTCTCCACCCATTGGATTCTTATCCTTACCCAATGTGAACGTTTGGGTTATTATTCCCAATAGTGTTGATTTTTGAGTTCCATTCTGTCCTGCGATAGCAGTAAGCATGGAGCCTACCTCAAAGTCTTGGTTATGGAAACCACGAAATTTTTCTATATGTACTTTTTTGATTAGCATGACCCTACAATATTAATCTTTACCACAACAACTAACTCATATAAGCATATAGAACAGCTACATCGAGTGCCAAAGATTTATTGCTAATAGTATATTTTAAACTTATTAAAATCGATAGCCTTATTGCTCAAAAGTTATTCAAGCGATGCGTAATATATATAAAGGTACGCGTACACGCGCGTACATTATATATTATTGCCTGAACTGAATATATATTATTGCATAAACTTACATGCTTTTATAAACCGGAATCTACTATTTTCAACTTTGACAAGGCTTCATCGGATACTTCACAATTGTCTGAAAAGAAAATCACCTCCGTTCCCTTGCCATTGTTATTCGCACTATAGTTGAGATAAAACTGCTGGCTGCGATAAGACTTATACAAGTCTTGAATAAATGGAGAATTATCATAAGATACCATCCATCTTAATGAATCGACACAAGAAATAGCATCGCGGATTTTTTCATGATCTGCATCATCATAATAGTTCATATATAATCCTCGCCCTTTCTTATAATAAGGTGGGTCTAAATATAAAATGCTATTTTGAGGTACTTCCTGCTGTATGAGCTTTACTAAATCTACGGCATCTGAATTATAAAGTTTAATGCGGTCGGAATAAGAGGAGATACGACGAATGCGAGCTATCAATTCTTCCTTCTTATAACGTGCATCTATCTTGTAATTTCCCGTTTGGTCGAAACCACCGATTACTCCGGCTTTGATGATACCAGAGCGATTGGTCCTGTTCATAAAGAAGGTGGAAAATCCGAGATGCAACAAATCTGCAGTCTGCTTATTGCTCAAGCTCTGAATCTCACGCTGAATTTTCCATGTATCCATCGTAACTGGAGTTTCCTCTATCAGCGAACAAAGACTATCTGTCTCATACAGCACACTATGCCAAAAAGCATATATGGAACGGTCTTTATCATTAATGATGATACGACTGACATATTCATCCATCAATAACGACAACGCCACAGCTGCGCCACCAGCATAAGGTTCGACATATACTCCATCCAAAAGATTGTTGTCTCTTATCACTTGCTTCACAAAGTCTACAATCTTGGCTTTTCCTCCTGGATATCTAAGTGGGGATACTAATTTCATGATTCTTTTCCTTTCTTATTGGCAACGGCTTGCCACAAACTTTCAAAGAATGGCTGCACATTGTCCCATTCGCTTAACAAGGGTTCTGCCATTGGAGAAAAAAGATGGTTGTGCACATAGGAATTCAATGACTCGGGAGACATTGGAGATTGTTTGTTTTGTAAGGCAAACTCCATCCCTTTCGTCATATCTGTATTTACTGCTTTTATACTTTTCAAATGGTCTATAACAATATTTGCTTTTTCGGAAAGACTCTTTCCGGATTTACTTGATGTGAGTTTTCCTTCTGCCAACAGATGGAATGTTTCTATATAAACATCCACAGACATCTCTAAGAAAACTCTTAGCTGAATGGCTGCCGTATTGACAAAGCTCCGCACCAACAAGCCCTTCATTTCACGAAAGATGGAAGCTACACGAGGATTGTCAATTGGTAAATTGCAACTTTTTGGAACAAGCGTTGACCTCGGCTTCTTCTGGACAACTCGAGTCTCCTTATTCTGCTCTTTCTCTTCTTTCTGTTGTTCAGGCTGTGTGACGAGTTCCCATCTATCTGTCTTGTTCGTTATAGTATTAGGACTGCCAGTTTTTTGAAATACACCATGAATGTACTCTTCACGAGCTTTCTTATCATATATCTTAGAAACTTTGAAATCGCCTGCCATCATATCCGTGACAACTTCTTTCAAAGCATTCACAAGCACTTCTTCTTTCAAATCCGATGTCAGTTTTCCTTTTATTAAAGACATTCCCAAATATTCTCTTACTACAGGATCGGCGATGAGTCGCTGCAGGTTAGTAATCTTCAATATTTCTAACTGACTCTTGAACTGTTCATCTACATAGGACGACCCATTCAACAGCTTGATAATTTGCAGGGCATACGACATTTTTCCCGCTGTTGCTTCTTTGAACCGTTGTCTCTGAATGGAATTCCATTGTTGCGTGCCTATTCCTTTCAAATCTGTAGAATGCTTGCGCTCTATCCATACATCAGCCTCAGCAGCATCGCAAATAGCACAAGTTACACTACGAATGAGCTCTTTTTTATTTACTTCCGCCAATTTGATAAATTTCTTTTTTAGCGACTGGTTGATGTCCTCTATCAGATTAGGATTAAGGAGTATCTTCAATACCGTGATACGACGATTGCCTTCCTTTACGATATATTTGCCATTATCGGCTGGCGATTCTACAACGATGGGAATATCTGTTGGATTCAAACCATGCGTCAAAATATCAACTGCTAATTTGTATAATTTATCACCATACACTTCGATCATTTTGTTGATGGCATCCAACTGCGAGGATTGATGCTCAAAACGATAATTGTCAAGGTCAAGAAATAAATTGGTTACTTTAATAGATTTTGTTTCCATCTCTCTAACATTAATTTATGCCTGAAAGGTAACTATATAACAAGAATACAAAAACTGACAGGTCAATTTTTTCATTTTGTTTTTTCTAACTTCATTAAACCTTTGGGACAGGTAGGGTAATCCTACGCTGCCTCAAAGGAATCACTCTCATTAAAATCTCGTTGCAAATGTATCAAGTAGTAGCTTTCGCTCTTTTACAAACTACCACTGGTTGTACTATACAAAGTTTGCTAATCTACTTGATAGGAAGTCCACATCCCTGCTGATGCTCCATCTCATAAGTAGCTTTGTCAACCAATTCCTGCTTTGCTGGGTAAGCAGCCCTAACGACCATCATCAAGGCTTGAGACAACAATTGCCTCTCCTTGTTTACATCCTCTGGAATATTGAACTCAAATTGGACTGAGGTCATTAAATTGCTAAACATTTGTAGTACGGTATCGCGCTCCAGAGTGTCGTCAGCGGGAACTTTATAAAGTTTAGCCAGAGATCGCTCATTTATGCCTAACAACTTAGAGAACTGCTTACGAGAAGGGATCTTCCATCTTTCCTGAATTCGGCGAATTTCATTAGCGGCAGTGGTTAACCAACTGTTCGCCGTGATTTTCGTCGATTTGGTTTTCATTAGGCATAAAATCTATTACTCCACGTAATAAATTACACCAAATACTAAAAAACGCAAATCAAACCTAAAAATCTGTTAACAGCGATGTACTCTATGGAATACAACACCCACAATTCTAGTTTAAGTACCTTTGCTCACGAAATCAGAAAATGATTTTTAATTTTTATGATTATATCACTATTTAATATATTAATGTATATGAAATATAAAGCAACTTATACCCGCCGCATCTTGTCAATGATGTATTTTCCTGACTGCGCCCCTCAGAAAGCCGTCCGCCGACTGACCCGTGAGATCAGACACTGCGTAGAACTCTACGAAATCCTTACTGCCAAAGGCAGAAACTTCGATAAGAAAAAGTTTCTCACCATTCGAGAGGTGAAGCTTATTGAGGAATATTTAGGGGAACCAATATGCGAAATCGATGATGTGCTTTTATGAGACCTAACGAAGCGCTTTGTTAGGTGCTAAGGAAGCGCTTCTTTAACTGCTAACGAAGCGCTTCTTTAAGGTGCAACGAAGCGCTTCTTTAAGTCTTGAAGTCTGCGACACTCTGCGACACTCTGCGACATATCGCTTTTGGCAATGTTGTATCTTTGCACCAGCCAAACGAAAAACGAGGAATGACGAGTGAAGAAACAACGTTAGGCAACAACCGTGATTTAATAGCTGGTCAAATTAAAAGCTAAGCTAATTCTACACCTGGTTTCACTCGAAGTCCTTGTTTGCAGGGAGGCTGACATTTTTTAATATTAACTTTTTAAACAATTTCAAATTATGAGTAAAGCTTACAAAGTATTTTCTCGCAAGCTTACTATTGGTAAGCGCGAGGGTGAGACAGTCTACAGTGTTCGTCCTGTTAGTTATGGAACCTTGACTACCGAAGAAGCTGCTAAGCAGATCTCGGCAGAATCGACAGCAACTCCAGCTGACGTAAAGGCTGTGCTCGACCGATATGCCTACTATGTGGTGGAAAACCTTGCCAAGGGTTACAACATCGAGTTGCTGGGCTTCGGAACTGTCTATCTCCGATTTATTACCTCTAAGTCGGTTACAGATGAAAAGAAGGCTAACGCCAACTTGGTAAAGAGTATCATACCTGGCTTCCGTCCTTCGTTCACTGTCGACAATAGCGGAAAGCGCATCTACGACTTGACGCCAAATCGTATCTCACTTGTGAAATACAAAAAGAGCGATGAGGACGATGATGCGGAAGGTGATAACACTCCAGCAGGTGGCAACAAGCCTTCAGGCGGCAACACTCCAACTGGCGGAAACACCCCTTCTGGCGGAAACCCTTCAGGTGGCAACACTCCAGCAGGCGGTGAGAACAGCGGAACTGAGGGAACCGAAGGCACCGGAGATGGTGAATAATCCCGAATGAGAAATGCACTGCGCCCGAGTGCGATCGGGCGCAGGCACAAACTACACTATTTTAATTTTAAAATCAAATGCATATGAATAATCAAAATGAAAATTTCAACAATGGTTCCAAGAAGATTTCTTGGGTATCTATCATGAATGCTGTTGTACAGGCTATCATCGCTGCGCTGACTGCATTGGGCGTAAGCTCGTGCACAAGTGCTTTCTTTTAATGTTTTGCACCCACAAAGGTGTTGTCTTAACTTCTTTACTCTCTTAATTCATCAAAAAATGATTCAAGAAAGATTTCCTTTATCGATTGGGGAGGAGCTGGTGCGTAATGAACGCACACTCCTCGCCAGAGTGGAGGACGGCAAACTGATGATGAATGCCGACTCCGTGAAGTTTTTGGTCTTGCACTGCTCGGCTACTCGATGCAACCAGGACTATAGTGTGGAACAACTTCGACGCGACCATAAGAGCCGTGGTTTCTATGATGTGGGCTACCACTTCTACATCCGCAAGGATGGTAGCATGACGCAACATCGCTTCCTGCTCGAAGTGGGGGCGCATGCGAGACCTTTCAACCGTTGTTCTATCGGTATCTGCTACGAGGGTGGACTGAATGAGCATGCGCAGCCTTGTGATACTCGCACGCCTGAACAGACGGAAAGAATCGTTGATGTACTGTCTCGTCTTCACCGTCTGTTTCCGAAGGCGAAAATCGTGGGGCATCGTGATTTGCCCGGCACCACGCCTAAGGAATGTCCTTGCTTGGATGCTCACGCTCTGTTTGGCTGGATCGAAGAGCTGTAATCATGAATAATGAAACAAGGAATAGTAGAACTGTTTTGGTCGTTACGGTCTTTCATCTCCTTCTCAAAAGCCTGGGCTGTCTTGTTGTGAAAAAACAAGTAGCCCCAGGGCATTCCTTCTATAGCTGGATCCGATTTGTCATCAGCCCCAGTAACGTGGATGCCCTTTGGTAAGTGTTTGCTTACGTCGGCTGTAGAAGGAGAATCCAAGCAATCCTGCGTCATATTCGCTTTCTACTTTATGTCTTTTGCTGCAACCATACATGATGGTTGCGGTAGCTTAGTCGCTTTTTTCATAATGTGCATCATCAGAATTGTATATGAGTTTTTATTTGGCACGCAGCCTCTGCACATGTGTTTTTATTTTACATTCATCACCCTTTCTTCTTAGGAAAGGGCGAAATTATTGCAAAAATACAAATATTTTTTGGATTTCGTATCAAATCTTAGCATTTTCTGCTTACGATTCCCCAAAAATGACTTTAGCAAGTTCAGAAGTTATAGCCAACAGCCTTAGTGGGCTTGAAAATAAACATAAGACATTCCCTCTATTGGCTTATGGCTTTAACTTCTATAATTGCGACATTTGCTGGAGTTTTAAAGCTTTTGCCCTTACAGGGCGATAGGCTATCACCCGTAATAACCCAGGGCGATGCCCTGGGCTAAGAGCTTCTGCCCCGTCAGGGCGTGTGGGGCAAAACTTGCGAAACTTCAGTAACATACACTTTACAGCTAAAGTGACAACTTACAACCTTTTTATCTCTAATCTCTTCTAAATATATCTCTGGTATATACCTTATCCTTGACATCATCCAGACAGGCATCATAGCGGTTGGCGATGATGGCATGGCTCTGTGCCTTGAAAGCCTCTAAGTCATTGACGACCTTGCTGCCGAAGAAGGTGCTGCCATCTTCCAATGTTGGTTCATAGATGATGACCTCTGCACCCTTTGCCTTGATACGCTTCATGATGCCCTGGATAGCACTCTGGCGGAAGTTATCGGAATTGGATTTCATCGTCAGGCGATAGACACCGATGACGCATGAATTGACTTCGGCACCAAACTGATTGTTCTCGGAATAGCTGTACCAACCTGCTTTCTGCAATACGGCATCTGCGATATAGTCCTTACGGGTACGGTTGCTTTCCACGATTGCCTCAATCAGGTTCTCTGGGACATCAGCATAGTTTGCCAAGAGCTGCTTGGTATCCTTGGGCAAGCAATAGCCACCATAGCCGAAGCTTGGGTTGTTATAATGGGTACCGATACGTGGATCGAGACCTACTCCATCAATGATGGCCTTGGTATCGAGACCTTTTACTTCTGCATAGGTATCAAGTTCGTTGAAATAGCTTACACGAAGAGCAAGGTAAGTGTTGGCGAAGAGCTTAACTGCCTCGGCTTCCTTCATGCCCATGAAAAGTGTATCGATATCTTCCTTAATGGCACCTTCCTGCAAAAGGGCAGCAAATGTCTTGGCTGCTTCCTTCATCTCCTCGACATCTGTTACCTGCATGATTGCTTCGTTTTCCTCAGCAAACTCAGGGCGGTCGATAATCTTAGGATAACCTACGATAATTCGACTGGGATAGAGATTGTCGTAGAGTGCCTTGCTTTCACGAAGGAACTCTGGTGAGAAAAGGAGATTGAACTTCTTGACTCCCTTCTTGGCATACTTCAGGTACAGACTGCGGGTATAGCCCACAGGGATGGTACTCTTAATAACCATCACAGCGTCTGGATTCACCTCCAACACCAGGTCGATGACTTCTTCGACATGGGTTGTATCGAAGTAGTTCTTTACCGGGTCATAGTTGGTTGGTGCTGCAATCACCACGAAGTCGGCATCCTTATAAGCTGATTTTCCATCAAGGGTTGCTGTCAGGTTCAGTTCCTTCTCTGCCAAATACTTCTCGATGTAATCATCCTGTATGGGTGACACTCTATTGTTGAGTTTCTCCACCTTTTCGGGGATTACATCTACTGCTGTAACGTGATGGTGCTGAGACAATAGCGTGGCTATGCTCAGACCGACGTAGCCTGTTCCGGCTACGGCTATTTTTATATCGTTGAAATTATTCATAGATTCTATGATTATGTTTAACTATGTCCTTCAGAATTTGGATTTATTCTGCCTTTATTCTACCGTTACACTCTTTGCCAGATTTCTTGGCATATCTACATTCAATCCCTTATCTACTGCCACATAATACGCCAGTATCTGCAGGGGAACGACGCTGAGAAGAGGCACTAAAGTATTGAGGGTCTGCGGTACTTCTATCACAGAATCGGCTATCGCCTTGACTTGTTTGTCGCCTTCGGTAACAATAGCCAGGATGCGTCCGTTGCGGGATTTTACTTCCTGCATATTGCTGATAATTTTCTCATACAACTGGTGATGAGTGGCAAGGAAGACAATCGGCATATCGGTATCTACCAAGGCTATCGGACCATGTTTCATCTCGGCTGCAGGATAGCCCTCGGCATGGATGTAACTGATTTCCTTTAGCTTCAAGGCTCCCTCTAATGCTACGGGATAGTTGAATCCTCGACCGAGATAGAGGAAATTATGTGCATAGGTGAACACTTTAGCCAGTCGGGAGATCGATGGTGTCTGCTCCAACACATTCTCCATCTTGCTGGGTATCTCTGCCAACTCGGCGATGGTCTCTACATAATCTTTTTCGGAAAGGGTGTCCAATTCATGACCTAACGCCAAGGCAAAAAGGGTAAGGACGGTAACCTGACCGGTGAAAGCCTTGGTACTCGCTACTCCTATCTCGGGTCCTACATGAATATAGATGCCGGTATCTGTCTCTCGGGCGATGGATGAGCCTACGCCATTGACGATGCCGAAGATCAATGCTCCATGCTGCTTGGCAAGTTGAATGGCTGCCAGGGTGTCGGCAGTCTCGCCACTCTGACTTATGGCTATCACCACATCATCGGAATCGATGACGGGTTCGCCATAACGGAACTCGCTGGCATACTCTACTTCTACTCGCTTGCGACACATCTTCTCTATGAGCTGCTTGCCGATGAGGGCTGCATGCCAACTGGTTCCGCATGCCACGATAATGATGTGCTTGGCTGACATGAGTCGGTCTTTATAGTCTGTAAGGGCTGACAACACGATGTGGTTGTTGGATGGATTGTCCTTATCCGCAAACAGGCGACCACTCATACAGTCTTTCAGGCACTGGGGCTGGTCGTAGATCTCTTTCAGCATGAAATGGTCGAAGCCTCCCTTGCTGAGTTTGGAGATGTCGAGGTCTACGGTCTTGATGTCATAATCGCATAACTTATGGTTGAGATTGACCATCTCTATATCCTTACCGATTCTGATTTCTGCTATCTGACCGTCTTCGAGATAGACTACCTGGTCGGTATATTCTACGATAGGAGTGGCATCACTGGCGATATAGAAGTCTTGCTTGTCGGCTCCTACTCCTACCACCAATGGACTTGACTGGCGGGCTGCCACAATGTGAGTGGGGTTCTTGCATTCGATAACTGCTATGGCATAGGCGCCCACAACATCATTCAGTGACTGGCAAACGGCTGACACCAAATCTTTGCCATTCTGCTGATAGTATGAGTCTATCAACTGTACCAGCACCTCGGTATCTGTTGTGCTCTTAAACTGATAACCGCGTGCTATGAGTTGTTCTTTCAGCACCTGGTAGTTCTCGATGATGCCATTATGTACCAAAGCCAGGTCACCACTCATACTGACATGGGGATGTGCATTTTCGGCTGATGGTTCGCCATGTGTTGCCCATCGGGTGTGGGCTATACCGATATGGCCTCCGCAGTCTTTGTCTGCTGCGAGTTCTTCCAAGTTTGCCACCTTTCCCTTTGTCTTATAGACATTGAGTTTGTCCTCTCCATTGACGAGTGCTACTCCTGCACTGTCATATCCTCTATATTCGAGTTTCTTCAGTCCTGCTATCAGGACTGGATATGCTTCATTTTGTCCTATATATCCTACTATTCCACACATAAATTTATGGTTATTATTCGGTATATTCTGATTTGTATTTTTATTTTTTGTATTATTATAGTTGCGGCTATATATAAAGTACACACGGGTATGAGTATAGTTTTTTTCTAAAATCAACCCGTCCTTTCTTTATTGATAAAGCTGGCTGCACTCGGCAATTTGAAAGTGAGCTTTCATTGCGCTCATAGGCACCGTTTTTTCCCGTTAAAGAAGGCTTTTTTCGAAAACCCACCAGTCCTCCCTTAACCTTAAGGGAGGGTCCACCTCTCTCTCCAAG
>ULQM01063294.1_pt1 | contig 42664 bp, 28 predicted proteins | sample 1954451 | NCBI WGS metagenome assembly ULQM01 (sample SAMEA4835655, study PRJEB28245) | human gut metagenome | biome: gut microbiome; material: fecal sample | place: Denmark | collected 2008 | reverse complement strand
AACGGGGTGTGACGGCCGCCTTCGTCCTTGGACAGAACGTAAACCTGGCCAACGAACTTGGTGTGGGGCTTGATGGAGCCGGGAGCTGCCAGAACCTGTCCGCGCTCTACGTCCTTCTTTGCGATACCGCGGAGAAGAGTACCGACATTGTCGCCGGCCTCTGCGTACTCAAGGATCTTGTGGAACATCTCGGTACCGGTAACGGTGGTCTCGGTGATCTCGTCCTTCAGGCCGACGATCTGAACCTTGTCGCCAACCTTAACGCGGCCACGCTCTACACGGCCGGTGGTAACAGTGCCGCGGCCGGAGATGGTGAATACGTCCTCGATGGGCATAAGGAACGGCTGGTCTGCCTTACGGTCGGGAGTGGGGATCCAGGTATCAACTGCGTCCATGAGCTCCTTGATGCATGCATACTCGGGAGCATTGGGGTCCTTGGACTCGCAAACGAGTGCGTTAAGAGCGGAGCCGCGAATGATGGGGGTCTCGTCTCCGGGGAAGCCGTAGAAGTCGAGCAGCTCGCGGACTTCCATCTCGACGAGCTCGAGGAGCTCTTCGTCGTCGACCTGATCGCACTTGTTCAGGAATACGAGGACGGAAGGAACGTTAACCTGACGGGCGAGCAGGAGGTGCTCACGGGTCTGAGCCATGGGGCCGTCGGATGCTGCGATAACGAGGATAGCGCCGTCCATCTGAGCTGCGCCGGTGATCATGTTCTTGATATAGTCAGCGTGACCCGGGCAGTCAACGTGTGCGTAATGACGATGTGCGGTCTTGTACTCGACGTGTGCGGTGTTGATGGTAATGCCGCGCTCTCTCTCTTCGGGAGCCTTGTCGATGGAAGAGTAATCGGTATACTCTGCGTCGCCGAACAGGGACAGATACTTGGTGATAGCTGCGGTCAGGGTGGTCTTGCCGTGGTCAATGTGACCGATGGTGCCGATATTGACGTGGGGCAGGGATCTGTCGAATTGCTGCTTTGCCATAATAATAACCTCCGTGAAATTAATAGATGATTTGATTAAATTGCTTATATGGTTTATCAGCCCTTGCGTGTGCCGCGAAGAGTCTCCTGGAGATTCTTCGGCAGCTCAACATAATGGCTGGGTTCCATGCTGTAGGTTGCACGACCCTGTGTTTTGCTTCTCAGATCGGTCGCGTAGCCGAACATGGATGCAAGAGGAACGTTCGCCTCGATGACTGCGGCACCGTTTCTGATGTCCGAGCCGACGATCTGTCCGCGTCTTGCATTTATATCGCCCATAACGTCGCCCATATACTCATCGGGAGCCGTTACGACGACCTTCATAATAGGTTCAAGCAGAGTGGGGCCTGCCTTCTCGCAGGCTTCCTTGAATGCCATACTGCCGCAGATCTTGAACGCCATTTCCGACGAATCAACCTCGTGGTACGAGCCGTCAATGAGCGTTACCTTCACATCCACGACCTGATAGCCCGCAAGCACACCCGACTGCATTGCGCCCTGAATACCCTGATCGACACAGGGAATATACTCCTTGGGGATAGCGCCGCCGGTGATCTTGTTGATAAACTCATAGCCCTTGCCGGACTCATTGGGTTCAACTGTGATTTTACAATGTGCAAACTGACCCTTACCGCCCGTCTGACGGGCATAGCGGGTATCGACGGTCGCCTCACGCGTGATGGTCTCTTTATAAGATACCTGCGGCTTGCCGACGTTAGCCTCGACCTTGAACTCGCGCAGAAGTCTGTCAACGATAATCTCAAGATGAAGCTCGCCCATACCGGCGATTATGGTCTGACCCGACTCTGAGTCGGTGTAGGTCTTGAATGTGGGATCCTCCTCGGCAAGCTTCTGAAGCGCGATAGCCATCTTCTCCTGACCGGCCTTGGTCTTAGGCTCAATAGCGACGCGGATGACAGGCTCGGGGAACTCCATGGATTCAAGTATGATCGGATGCTTTTCGTCGCAGAGCGTATCGCCCGTGGTGGTGTTTTTAAGTCCGACCGCGGCAGCTATATCGCCGGAATACGCAACGGAAAGATCCTCTCTGTGGTTTGCGTGCATCAGCAGGATCCTGCCGATACGCTCGCGCTGACCCTTAGACGAGTTCAGAACCGTCTTGCCCGCCTCAACGATGCCCGAATAGACACGGAAGAAGCTCAGGCGTCCGACAAAGGGGTCGGTCATGATCTTGAACGCGAGTGCGGAGAACGGAGCATCGTCGGATGCCTCACGGGTCTCCTCCTCATCTGTCTTGGGGTTTGTACCGCTAATAGCGGGAATATCCAGCGGTGAGGGCATGTACTCAACAATAGCATCGAGCAGCTTCTGCACGCCTTTGTTTTTATAAGATGTGCCGCAGACCACGGGAACCATCTTAACGGCGCAGGTCGCCTTTCTGATGGCCGCACGAATCATATCCTGCGGAACTTCCTCGCCTTCGAGATAAAGCATCATTATCTCGTCGTCGAAGTCAGAGATGGCCTCCAGCATTTTTACGTGATATTCCTCAGCGAGATCACGCATATCCTCCGGAATCTCCTCGGTACGCATATCGTTGCCGAGATCGTCATAATAAATGCGGGCATTCATCTCTACGAGATCGATTATGCCTCGGAAATCCGCTTCGGCGCCGATCGGGAGCTGGATGGGAACTGCATTACATTTGAGTCTGTCATGCACCATTTCGAGAACATGAAAGAAGTCCGCGCCCATGATATCCATCTTGTTGACGTATATCATACGCGGTACGTTGTAATGATCAGCCTGTCTCCAAACCGTTTCGGACTGCGGCTCAACGCCGCCCTTGGCACACAGTACTGTCACACATCCGTCGAGTACACGGAGCGAACGCTCGACCTCAACGGTAAAGTCAACGTGACCCGGGGTATCAATGATATTGATGCGGGTATCGCGCCAGTGACAGGTAGTAGCCGCGGAGGTGATGGTTATGCCTCTCTCCTGCTCCTGCTCCATCCAGTCCATGGTCGCGGTGCCTTCATGGGTCTCGCCGATCTTGTAGTTTACGCCGGTATAGTACAGAATACGCTCGGTAGTCGTAGTTTTGCCGGCGTCAATGTGGGCCATGATACCGATGTTTCTTGTTTTTTCAAGTGAATACTGTCTTGGCATAATCTTCTCCTGATAGGATTACCATCTGAAGTGTGCGAAGGCCTTGTTGGAGTCTGCCATCTTGTGGGTATCCTCGCGCTTCTTGACAGATGCGCCGAGGTTGTTGCAGGCATCCATAATCTCGCCTGCCAGACGCTCCTTCATGGTCTTCTCGCCGCGCTTGCGGGCATAGCCTACCAGCCAGCGAAGACCGAGAGTCTGACGGCGTGCGGGTCTTACTTCGATAGGAACCTGATAAGTTGCACCGCCGACACGGCGAGCCTTGACTTCGAGGCTGGGCATGATGTTGTTCATGGCTTCGGTAAAGGCGTCAAGCGGCTCCTTGCCGGTCTTTTCCTTGATGATGTCAAAAGCGTCGTAAACGACCTTCTGAGCAACACCCTTTTTGCCGTCCAGCATGATAGCGTTGATGAGCTTTGTCACCAGAACACTATTGTACATAGGATCGGGTAAAATTTCTCTTTTGGGAACATTACCTCTTCTGGGCACTGTGCTTCCCTCCTTCATTAAAAAATGACTTCACAGGTACTCGGAATGGTGCTGAGCCATTCCGTCTGCGCCCCGAGGTCTAATATATAGTAGACAACAGGGCAAAAATTTGCTTGTTGGGATAATTACTTCTTTGCAGCCTTGGGTCTCTTCGCGCCGTACTTGGAGCGAGCCTGCATACGACCCGTGACGCCCTGAGCGTCGAGAGTGCCGCGAATGATGTGGTAACGAACACCGGGGAGGTCCTTGACACGGCCGCCGCGGATCATAACAACGCTATGCTCCTGAAGGTTGTGGCCGACACCGGGAATGTAAGCGGTGACTTCGTAACCGTTGGTCAGACGCACACGGGCGATCTTACGCAGTGCCGAGTTAGGCTTCTTGGGGGTGGAGGTACGAACTGCGGTGCAGACGCCTCTCTTCTGAGGGGAGCTCAGGTCGGTCTCGCAATTCTTCAGGGTATTGAGACCCTTCTGCATTGCGGGGGAGTTGGACTTGTAGGTCGACTTCTCTCTGCCTTTTCTCACCAGCTGGTTAAACGTAGGCAATTTTCATTTCTCCTTTCTTGAAAAATTCCTTGAAATTCAAGGTTTTTGCGTGGATTTTTCGCTTTTGGGCGCACTAAACCCACACAGACTGAAATTGTAGCATATTACACAAATTCAGTCAAGATTTTTTTACACAAAAACGAGCCATGTTTTTGAATTTTATATGTTCACTTTATTAATTATTAAATTAATTATTAATTTTTTCGACACATGTGCCACTTTTGTAATGGTTAAATTTTCGCTTTACTGATTTTCGCTTTACTGATATAATTATTACAATTATATTGAGAAAGAACTAAAAGGAGCTCACACGATGTTGAAAAGAACGTTAAGCATGCTGCTTGCGCTGATAATGCTTGTCTCTTTATTCCCTGCTGCGTATGCCGACGGCGAAATAAGTGGCACAGTGCGGTATTGCTCAGGCCATGGCAGCGAAAACACTCATGACTATGAGACCTATTTTTCGTACAGCGACAATTATTTTGGCAAGAGCGGCTATATTTACAGGCAGGACCTTGCAGAGGCATCGCTTGCGCTTGCACTCGCCGCGTTTTCGAGCAAAGACGCCCAAACGCGCAGTGATGAGGATAGAAACTTCGTATCCATGATGCAGCAATGCGGCTTTGAAAATATTTCTTCAAACGAATGGTTCGGCAAAAAGCCAGAAATGAACTCCATCGGCGTTTGCGCCGCCAGCAAAAGCGTCAAGGATAACTATAATGATTATACGCTCATAGCCGTCGGCATCCGCGGAAATTTCTACCGCAGAGAATGGGGCGGAAACGCCGTGGTCGGTTCATCGGGAGACCATGAGGGCTTCTCGCTGGCAAGCGAACAGGTTCTAGGCTATCTTAAGCAGTTCATCTCCGAGAATGGCATCAGCGGCCCCGTAAAGGTTTGGATGGCCGGCTACAGTCGGTCGGCAGCGGCAGCAAATATGGCCGCTGCACAGCTCGACCGCGGATATGACCTCGGTCCCGCGAAGCTTATGCGTCATGATCTCTACTGCTACTGCTTTGAGCCGCCAATGGGCACTACCGCAAAGGATACCGACGCGCTCTTATACGGCAACATACACAATATTGTTAACGAAAATGACCTCGTTACATATGTGGTTTTCAATCAGTGGGGCTTTTCGCGATACGGTGTTGATCACACATATCCAACTAAGGGCGATTCCGACTATAACGAGCTCAAGGCTGCAATGGTCGATGAGTTTGATACCATTCCGAATAACGGCGGCAGCTATTCCATAGACGATTTCAAGTACATCGGCATAAGATCTGCTAAAGACGGCAGCTTCAGAGCCTTTTCCGGCAGCAAAATGACGCAAAAGCAATATTATAAGATGTTCACAGACGCTATGATCACAGACTTTGTCTCTTCCCGCGAGGATTATTCCGAAAACGTTCAGGACAGCCTTGCCGAAGTGCTGGCAGTTATATTTGACAGAAAGCAGTTTGACTATGAGTTATTATTCAAAATATTCGGTCAAAAGCTGAAGGATAATCTTTTTAATATCATAAGCGGATATGACGCTTCCGATGTCCGGTCGAGCAGGGCATACAAAACGGTTGAGGAGCTGTTTTTTGAAAGCCTCAACGAGGCCGGTATCACTGATTTTGACGCGCAGGGTCTTCGCACGGCGTTAAGTGTCCTGCTCACAAGGCTCACAAAATTCGTGGTAAAGAACCCGGACATTGCAGCGACCCTTATAGCAAACATATCGCCGATAATTTCCGCGCACTATGCGGAAACGTGCATCGCATGGATGCACACTCTCCCCGACGATTATATGACATCCAAGGTTGAAAAGCCTGACCTTAACGGTCTTTTTGCAGATATCAATGGTGATGAATGGTACGCTGAGGCTGCTGCATATAATGATTTAGGCGGCATTATGTGCGGTATCGGCGGCTCAGTCTTCGCGCCAAATCTGAATATGTCGCGTGCCATGTTCGTCTGTGTGCTCTATCGGCTGTCAGGAAGCCCCTCAGTTGCTGAGACTGCGTCGTTTGCCGATGTTTCTTCATCCGCCTGGTACTCAAGTGCAGTCGCATGGGCATACGGCCGAGGTATCATCACCGGCTGCTCCGACGGCAGCTTTCTCCCTGACGCAAATGTCAGCCGTCAGGAGGCGGCCGCAATGCTGTATCGCTTTGCGGGCGCACCGTCCTGCGGCGGTGAGGATTTCAGCTTTGCAGATATCTACAGCGTAAGCCATTACGCAAGTTCTGCCGTTAGTTGGGCTGCATCCTCCGGGATAATATACGGATATTCCGATGGCTGTTTTAAGCCAAACAGCTCTATAACACGCGCGGAAGCTGCTGCAATGATAATGCGCTGCTGTGAAGCGTGAAGCGCGCAAAAAATCACCCCGGTCGCAAAAAATCTCGGCAACGCTTTGTGCATTGACGAGATTTTGCAGCCTGCTAAAGAAGCCGTCCACTGGACGGCTTCTTTTTTATCTATTGGCTTAGAGTGCGTTGGTCTTGCCGACGAGGGCGGAGAGATCGACGTACTGCGCAGGATCGTCGGTGACGGTATCGTCGGTCTTCTCCTCGAAGTCGCGGTACATGGAAAGTCCTGTACCGGCCGGGATGAGCTTACCGATGATGACGTTTTCCTTAAGCCCGACAAGGTGATCGACCTTACCCTTGATGGCGGCCTCGGTAAGAACCTTTGTGGTCTCCTGGAAGGACGCTGCCGAAAGGAAGCTCTCGGTCGCAAGGGAGGCCTTGGTGATACCCATAAGAAGCTGGGTATAGGTAGCCTTGCTCAGGCCCTCCTCGCCTGCCTCGATGCGCTCCTCGATCTTGCGGTTTGCCGCCTTGAGCTCGCCGATATCGACTGTTGCGCCGGAGAGCAGGTCGGTGCTGCCGGACTCCTCTATCTTGACCTTGCGCATCATCTGGCGGACGATGATCTCGATATGCTTATCGTTGATATCAACGCCCTGCTGACGATAGACCTTCTGAACCTCCTGGATGATATAGGTGCGGACACCGGGGCGGCCGTACTGATCGTCGTCAATGCCGCGGATACGCAGGACATCGTGCGGGCTGAGCGCGCCGCTGGTGAGCTCCTGACCCTTATCAACGTGGTCACCGTTCTTGACCAGGATTCCTGCCGAGTGAGGCACGGTGTATACTCTTGTATCGCCCTCCTCCTCACTGATGACGCTTATCGCAAACAAAGCGCCCTTCTTGGTCTCTTCAATGGAGATCGTGCCGGATATCTCCGCAAGAACCGCCATCTTCTTGGGCTTGCGGGCCTCGAACAGCTCCTCGACACGGGGAAGACCCTGGGTGATATCGTCGCCGGCTACGCCGCCGGTGTGGAAGGTACGCATGGTAAGCTGAGTACCGGGTTCGCCGATAGACTGAGCCGCGATGACGCCGACCGCTTCTCCTGCACTGACGGGCTGGCCGATGGCAAGGTTTATGCCGTAGCAGCGTGCGCACACGCCGGTGCGAGCCTCGCAGGACAGAACGCTGCGGATAAGCACACGCTCTATGCCGTGAGCTTCAAGAATCTCGGCATCTGCCGGCATGAGCATATGGTCGGTATCAAACAGCACCTCGCCTGTCTGCGGATCGCAGATGGGAACCGCCGGGAATCTTCCGTGGATGCTGGTGCCGAAGGACTGGACGAGCTGACCCTTGTCGTAGACAGCCGACGCCCAAACGCCGTCGTGAGTTCCGCAGTCATTCTCACGGATGATAACGTCCTGGCAGACGTCAACCATTCGGCGTGTGAGGTAACCTGAGTCCGCGGTACGAAGCGCAGTATCGGCCAGGCCCTTACGAGCGCCTCGGGAGGAGATGAAGTACTCCAGAACACTCAGGCCTTCACGGAAGTTTGCCTTAATAGGGATCTCTATGGTCTTGCCGGAGGTGTTGGCCATAAGGCCGCGCATACCGGCAAGCTGACGGATCTGATTCATGGAGCCGCGGGCACCGGAGTTCGCCATCATGTAAATAGGATTGTAGGTATCCAGACAATTCTGCAGCGCACTGGTGACGTCCTTGGTGGTTTTTTCCCATTCGGAAACGACAAGGCGATAGCGCTCATCATCGGTGATAAAGCCGCGCTTGAACTGACGCTCTATTGCGAGGACCTTATCCTCGGTCTCGTTTATCAGGGTCTTTTTCGCATCGGGAACGGTCATATCGGCGATGGAAATCGTGATAGCACCCTTGGTTGAATACTTATAGCCCATCGCCTTGATGCCGTCAAGCACCTCTGCGGAAATGGTGAAATCATGCTTTTTGATGCAGCGGTCGATGATATCTCCGAGCTGCTTTTTGCCGACCTGGAAGCCTATCTCGTGATCGAATGCTGACTCCGGATCGGTTCTGTCGACATAGCCGAGATCCTGAGGGATCTTTTCGTTGAAGATGATCCGGCCGACAGTGCTCTCGATGAGCTTTGATCTTTCCACGCCTCCAAAGGTCTTGGTCACGCGAACGAGGATAGGCGCATGCAGGCCGACCTCTCCCTGGCTGTATGCCATAACAGCCTCGCTGGAATCACGGTATATGAGCAGGGGCTTGTAGGACGGAGCCTTGCCGCCCTCGGCTGCTGCCCGAGCCTCCGCCTCGACAAATTCATCGCCGTCGACGATCTCGTTTGCGGGAAGCTCCGTATCGCCGGGGTCGGTCACGAAGACATGCTCCGCGCCCTTTTCGGCCTTGCCGATGCGCTTCATGGTCAAATAGTAGGAGCCGAGGATCATATCCTGCGTAGGAACGGTTACAGGGTGGCCATCCTGCGGTCGCAGAAGGTTATTTGCCGAGAGCATGAGGATTCGAGCCTCAGCCTGTGCCTCCGCTGACAGCGGGACGTGGATGGCCATCTGGTCGCCGTCGAAGTCGGCGTTATACGCTGTACACACCAGCGGATGCAGCTTGAGCGCACGTCCCTCGACAAGAATGGGCTCAAACGCCTGAATGCCGAGACGGTGCAGCGTAGGCGCACGGTTGAGGAGCACGGGGTGCTCTTTAATGACAACCTCAAGCGCATCCCAAACTTCTGTGCGCTGCTTATCGACCATTTTCTTTGCGGATTTAATGTTGTTGGCAACGCCGTCCTCGACGAGCTTCTTTATCACGAAGGGGCGGAACAGCTCGATAGCCATTTCCTTGGGAACGCCGCACTGATAGATCTTAAGGTCGGGTCCGACAACGATAACACTTCGGCCGGAGTAGTCTACACGCTTGCCGAGCAGGTTCTGGCGGAAGCGTCCCTGCTTACCCTTGAGCATATCCGACAAGGACTTGAGGGCACGTGAGTTTGCGCCGGTGACGGCTCTGCCGCGGCGGCCGTTGTCGATAAGTGCGTCGACGGCTTCCTGAAGCATGCGCTTTTCGTTGCGCACGATGATGTCGGGCGCGTTGAGCTGGATAAGTCTCTTCAGGCGGTTATTGCGGTTAATTACACGGCGGTACAGATCGTTGAGGTCGCTTGTTGCAAAGCGGCCGCCGTCAAGCTGTACCATGGGGCGGATTTCGGGCGGGATGACCGGCAGAATGTCGATTATCATCCACTCGGGCTTGTTGCCGCTCTGTCGGAAGGCCTCAACGACCTCAAGGCGCTTGACGAGCTTTGCCTTCTTCTGACCGGAGGCGTTCGCCAGCTCCTCTCTGAGCTGAGCGGAAAGCTGCTCGCAGTCGATCTGCTGCAGTAGCTTTTTTATAGCTTCGGCGCCCATACCGGCATCGAAATCATCCTCGTACTTCTCGCGCATGTCGCGGTACTCTTTTTCGGTGAGTATTTGGCACTTTTCCAGCGGAGTAAAGCCGGGATCGGTAACTATATAATTTGCAAAGTACAGAACCTTCTCGAGCACTCTCGGAGTGAGGTCGAGCAGCAGTCCCATGCGGCTGGGGATGCCCTTGAAGTACCAGATATGCGAAACGGGGGCTGCCAGCTCTATATGACCCATGCGCTCGCGGCGGACCTTGCTCTTTGTGACCTCAACACCGCAGCGGTCGCAGATCTTGCCCTTGTAGCTGATCTTCTTGTATTTGCCGCAGTGGCACTCCCAGTCCTTGGTCGGTCCGAATATGCGCTCGCAGAAAAGACCGTCGCGCTCAGGCTTGAGGGTGCGGTAGTTGATGGTCTCGGGCTTGGTGACCTCACCGGAGGACCATGAGAGTATCATTTCAGGGGAGGCAATGCCTATTTTGATGGCGTCAAACGGTGTAAAACTCATTATTATTCATCCTCCTCACTGTAATCATCATCGGACATGAAGCCGAAATCGTCATCATCGGACTCGGGAATGTCCTCGATTGTGTAGCCCTCGGCCTCGATATCCTCATCATCGGACATAGTGTCATACATCTCGTCCTTCATCTTGGGAATGAACTCATCCTCATCATCGTCCTTTAGCTCGATCTCCTGACCGTCCTTATCGAGAACCCGTATATCAAGACACAGGGACTGAAGCTCCTTAACGAGTACCTTGAATGATTCGGGAACGCCGGGCTGAGGAATATTGTTGCCCTTAACAATACTCTCGTAGGTACGCACACGTCCGGTGACATCGTCGGACTTAACGGTGAGTATCTCCTGCAGAGTATATGCCGCGCCGTAAGCCTCGAGAGCCCAAACCTCCATTTCGCCGAAGCGCTGGCCGCCGAACTGAGCCTTGCCGCCGAGAGGCTGCTGCGTAACAAGGCTGTAGGGGCCGGTGCTGCGGGCGTGAATCTTATCATCGACCAGGTGGTGCAGCTTAAGGAAGTATACCCAGCCGACGGTAACGTCGTTATCGAATTTTTCGCCCGTGCGGCCGTCGTACAGGACGCTCTTGCCGTCCTCTCGCAGACCTGCCTGACGCAGAGTATCGCGGATGGTTGACTCGTTTGCACCGTTGAAGATAGGCGTTGCTACCTTCCAGCCGAGCGCCTGAGCGGCGTAGCCGAGATGAACCTCAAGAACCTGACCGATATTCATACGTGACGGAACGCCCAGGGGATTGAGGACTATATCAAGCGGAGTACCGTCGGGCAGATACGGCATATCCTCACGCGGGAGAATACGGGAAACAACGCCCTTGTTGCCGTGGCGGCCTGCCATCTTATCGCCGACGGAGATCTTACGCTTCTGAGCAATGTATACGCGAACGACCTGATTTACGCCGGGGCTCATCTCGTCGCCGTTTTCGCGGGTGAAGACCTTGACATCGACTATTATGCCGCTCTCGCCGTGCGGAACTTTAAGTGAGGTATCGCGCACTTCTCTCGCTTTTTCGCCGAAGATCGCACGAAGCAGTCTCTCCTCAGCCGTCAGATCGGTCTCGCCCTTAGGGGTGACCTTGCCGACGAGGATATCACCGGCACGAACCTCCGCGCCGACGGTAATTATGCCGCGCTCGTCGAGATATTTGAGCGCATCGTCGCCTACGCCGGGGATGTCGCGGGTGATCTCCTCGGGTCCGAGCTTGGTATCGCGTGCGTCGCACTCGTACTCCTCGACGTGGATGGACGTGAACACGTCCTCCATGACAAGGCGCTCGTTAAGCAGAATAGCATCCTCGTAGTTGTAGCCCTCCCAGGTCATGAAGCCGACGAGGATGTTCTTGCCGAGGGATATCTCGCCGTCCTTGGTGCTCGGGCCGTCTGCGATGACGTCGCCCTCATGCACGCGCTCTCCGAGAGAGACGACAGGCCTCTGGTTTACGCAGGTACCCTGGTTGGAACGGGCAAATTTGATGAGCTTGTAGTTTGTGATCTCACCGTCATCGTACTTGATGGTGATGTTCTGAGCGTCGGAGCGAACGACCTCGCCGTCGCCCTCTGCAAGGACTACAACACCTGAGTCGATAGCGCACTTGTGCTCGATACCCGTAGCGACGATAGGCGCCTGAGTTACCATGAGAGGAACCGCCTGACGCTGCATGTTCGCGCCCATAAGCGCACGGTTTGCGTCGTCGTTTTCAAGGAACGGGATCATTGCGGTCGCAATGGATACCATCATTCGGGGGCTGATGTCGATATAATCGACTCTTTCGCGGTCGACCTCGACGATCTCATCGCGGTGACGGCAGGTTATACGCTTATTGATAAGGCAGCCGTTCTCGTCACGCGGCTCGGTCGCGGGAGCGACGATGTAGTTGTCCTCCATGTCTGCGGTCAGGTAATCCACCTGATCGGTGACGCGGCAGGTTCCCTTTTCGACCTTCTGGAACGGTGCGACGAGGAATCCGTACTCATTTGCTCTCGCGTAGGATGCAAGATATGATATAAGGCCGATGTTGGGACCTTCGGGGGTCTCGATCGGGCACAGGCGGCCGTAGTGGCTGTAGTGAACGTCGCGGACGTCGAAGGATGCTCTCTCACGGCTCAGGCCGCCGGGGCCGAGAGCCGACATACGGCGCTTATGAGTGAGCTCGGACAGGGGGTTTGTCTGATCCATGAACTGCGACAGGGGGCTTGAGCCGAAAAACTCCTTTATCGCCGCCGTCACGGGACGGATATTTATAAGGCTCTGAGGCGTTACGATATCAAGATCCTGAAGGGTCATGCGCTCACGGATAACACGCTCCATACGGGAAAAGCCGATGCGGAACTGATTTTGCAGCAGCTCGCCGACGCAGCGTACGCGGCGGTTGCCGAGGTGGTCGATATCGTCCTTCTCGCCGATGCCGTAGGCAAGGCAGTTGAGGTAGTTTACCGAGGCGAACATATCGTCAACAACGATATGCTTTGGAATAAGCACGTCGATATTCTCGAGGATAGCTTCCTTGAGAGCGTCGCCGGAGTACTGCTGCATAAGGCTCTTGAGGACTATGCCGCGAACCTTTTCCTTAATGCCGAGCTCTGCAGGGTCGATATCGACCATGCTCTGCAGGGGAACCATGCCGTTGGAAAACACCTTGACGGTCTTGCCGTCAACATCGAGATAGACCTCGATAACGCCGGCAGCGTCGATCTTTTCGACCACGTCGTGAGACACGACCTCTCCCGCGTCGGCGATGATCTCGCCCGTGGAGGGGTCGGCTACCGGCATTGCCAGGGTAAATCCGTTTATTCTGCCGCGCAGAGCGAGCTTCTTATTGAACTTATAGCGGCCGACATTGGAAATGTCGTAGCGGCGGCGGTCAAAGAACAGTCCGTCGAGCAGGGACTCGGCGCTTTCGACCGTGGGGGGATCGCCGGGGCGCAGCTTGCGGTAGATCTCCATAAGGCACTCGTCACGGCTGGTGGTGGTGTCCTTATCTATAGTGACGGTGATGCGCTCATCCTCGCCGAAGATCTCCTTCAGGCGCTCGTTGGTGGTCGCGCCTATGATCGGGTCGGGTGTGCAGGAAAGCCAGGTTTCCGGCCTTGACTCGTCATACTTGCCCATGGCCTTGAGGAACCATGTGATGGGAAGCTTGCGGTTTTTATCTATGCGGACATAGAACGTGTCGTTTGCGTCGGTCTCGTACTCGAGCCATGCGCCGTGATACGGGATGACCGTTGCGGCGTAGATGCTCGTCATGCTGCGGTCGGTGGTCTTGTCATAGTACACGCCGGGGCTGCGGACGATCTGGGAGACGATAACGCGCTCGGCGCCGTTTATGATAAACGTACCGCCGGCCGTCATGAGCGGAAAATCGCCCATGAAGATCTCCTGCTCCTTGATCTCCTCAGTTTCGAGATTGCGCAGACGCACGCTGACCTTCAGAGGCGCGGCATACGTCGCATCGCGTGCCTTGCACTCCTCCTCCGTGTACTTGGGCTTCTCGTCCATGGAATAATCCACAAAGCTCAGCTCAAGATTTCCGGAATAGTCGGTCACCGCATCGGTGTCCCTGAACACCTCGCGCAGGCCGGTATCGAGAAACCATTTGTAGCTCTTCTTCTGGATCTCCAGCAGATTGGGCATGTCCTGAATCTCTTCATACCGTGCGAAGCTCTTTCTGAGGGTTTTGCCGTAGAGAACGTCTTTTGGCATTCGTACACACTCCTTAATCGTAATTAAGAACGCCCGGGTGAGTTGTTTGTTTTGCTCACATAGGTGTTGTATTTACGTTTGGTTGATGGTATATTGTGAATGTAAACACTGGGGTGCCAGTCGTTTCACCACAAGATAACATAGCAAGCTATTCTATCATTGTATATATAGCTATGTCAAGAAATATTTTGTGAAAAATGAATTTTTCGGCGGCTGTCATAATCGATGGCCGCCTTTTTTGTACGAAACGGAGGTAAAATGAGCTTTTTCACCGTTATATCGCTCATAGTCATTTTTGCTCTGGCAATGCTCCTTTTACGGCGCGGAGGCATTTTGAGCGACAGGCCGCTGCTTATCTGTGCGCTCGTTCTCTGCGCTGCGGCGATGGTCATCCGCGCAGTTTATTTTAATATTGAAAGCGACGACTACACTACCTTCCTCGCACCGTGGACGCAGTTTTTCCGCGATAACGGCGGCTTTAAGGCGCTGGCCTTCTTCCCGGGAAATTATAATCCGCCGTACATGTACTTTCTCGCGGCGTTTTCGTACTTCGATATACCGGAGCTGTATATGATAAAGGCGCTGTCGGTGCTGTTTGACGTGCTTCTGGCGTGGAGCTGCATGAAGCTCCTGTCGCTGTACACGGCTTCAAGGGCGCGGCTGCTCGGCGTATTTCTCGCCGTGCTGTACCTCCCCACGGTCGTTGCAAACGGCGCGTACTGGGGGCAGTGCGACAGCATTTACGCCTTCTTCGGCATTTACGCTCTGTACCTCGGCATGAGCGGCAGAGGCACGGGCGCGATGATATCGCTTGCCGCCTGCCTTGCGTTCAAATTGCAGGCGGTTTTCGTGATACCCGTGTTTTTCATTCTGCTGCTTGCGAAAAAAATAAAGTGGCGGCAGCTTCTCGTATTCCCTGCCGCATATGTTGTTTTCATGCTGCCGGCGGTCATTGCGGGCGCGCCGCTGTTGGATACGCTGACACTGTACTTTTCGCAGGCGGGCACGGTGGGCGACGCGATGAACTATAACGCACCGTCGTTTACGAGCATGTTCTCATGGCAGGGCGACACGTCGGGCAGCGCGAAAGCCCTGATAATCGCGGCGTTTCTGCTCGTTGCGGCGGTTTATGCCGCGGCGGTGCTGCTGCGCAGAAGGCTCAGCGACCGCGTTATCCTCGGCTTTGCGCTGATCCTCGCCATGGGCATCCCCTATCTGCTTCCGCACATGCACGACCGCTATTTCTTCATCCCCGGAGTGCTGGCGCTGGTGCTGGCAGCGTCGGACCTGAGCTTTGCGCCGGCGCCGGTATTTGCCGAGCTTGCGTCGCTGCACTGCTACTACGCGTACTTCATGCGCTATTATCTCGTGCAGCCGCGGTACGGCGGAGAGCTCATGCTCGCCTCCCTGCTGCTGTGCATAGCTTATACGGCCGTGTATGCAAGAAAGGTGAGCAAATTTGAAATTAATCCTTGACATTCTCCGTTTCTCTGCTATAATAACTCTTGCCCTTGAGAAAGAGCAATTCGCGAGAGTGCTGGAACAGGTAGACAGGCACGTTTGAGGGGCGTGTGTCAACCGACGTGGGAGTTCAAGTCTCCTCTCTCGCACCAAAAAAGAAAACAGCTTATCCGTCAGGATGGGCTGTTTCTTTTTTTATCAAAAAGGAGACTTGAACTCCCGAGGGCTCTTGGAAACGTGACGGCGGCACGTTTCAACCCGAGGCGGCCCCGCGCCGCAGCGCGGGTTCAAGTCTCCTCTCTCGCACCAAAAAATGACCTATCCGTCAGGATGAGTCATTTCTTTTTTATTCCTTAGACTGAGAGTACAGCATTAGACTTCAATTCTATATCTGCTAAAAATTTGTGTCATATTATATGACTTTTTGCGCGGCATTTCAAGGGTAAATTCTGCGATTCCGGGCGCTGAGCGCAACTTTTTCAGCAGTTTCAATGCTTCTACAGGTCAGTACATTTTGTCATAATAAAGTATTGAAAGATGACAAAATTTTAATTGCTTTTTTGTAAACAGTTTGTTATTATGTTGTCGGTTAGCTGAACATTGTAACTTGTTTATATACAATTCGGCTATAAAAATTTATAAAATCTTTATATGGAGGCATAGCATGAAGAAATACAATCTGAAGCGTTTTCTCGCTTCGCTGCTTGCCGTTCTGATGCTTGCATCGGTCACGGGCGTGTCCCCGGCCGTGTTTGCGGATGATGTGGGCAGCACCCCCCCGTCTCAGGAAGAAACTGTCAAGCCTGTACTTAAGGAAAAGACTGACGCTGCCGTCGAGGTTCTTATAAAAGACGGCACGAATGTCAAGGACGCACTTGCAAAAGCTCTTCTTGCAAATTACGACGAGCTCACCGCCGAGCAGATAGCCGCTATTGATTGGCAGTATGAGTGTGAAGGCTACAGATGGGGCGATGTTGGTCATCAGTTCGGAAAAGTTGCATGGGGTTCTATCGATGGTTTTAAATCCAACAAAGATAAATATACTCATGATTCACTCGCAGCCCAAAAGAACGACAAAACCTTCAAAGTCTGCATAGGCAGTGACACCGCCAACTATCGCGAGATCACCAAGGTCGACAAGTACAGCACCACGCTCGTTCTCAATCAGGGAGTCAGCGTTCCCTACAACATGTCCGCTGCTGAACTGGAAAAGAGCATAATAAACAGCGTTATTGACAAGAACAGCTCTACACTTCCCTCCGGCGTAACTTCCGAGAATTTCACTGTATGCAAGTTGCTCAACCTCGGTCTATTTTGGGCTGAAAACAGTTTGGCCGACAAAAACGGCAGACCCACTGTTGACGCAGGCGATACTCCTACTATCCGCGTAAAGTACAAAGGAAACGATACTTACAAGGAATGCTATGCGGACGTTCAGATAACAATAGTCAAGGCCACTGTCAAGGTCAGCGTCACTCCCATCACCACGATCTATGCCGGTGAAGAGATAGACCGCAGCACTTTCTACACCCTTAACCCGAACGATCCCGAGCTCGATGTTTACATTTTCTTTGTCGGCGTCAACAGCAACCTGGAAACCTGCGTGAACATTAAATTGAGCGAAGATCAGGAAAAGCTGATCAATTCTATCAGCGATGCGCAGATAAAATACTTAAAGTACAATGAAGCTGACACTATCAGGGGCAAGCTCAACAACGGCATTACTTTTGGTGAGCTTAAAGATATCATCAACGGCATAGTCACAAATAAAGCAATAATGGGCGCTCTCGAGCTCTTGGGCTATGATACCGAGGCTATCAAGAATATCGTTACCGCTCTCGATAAGCTCACTTCTTTGTCCGATGACACTGTAATAGCTATCGGCACTCCTGCTCACGCAGGCGTGTATGTAGCAACCGCTGTCGCAGTCGGTAAGAACTACGAAACCGGCACAGGCACCGGCTCCCTTATCGTTCTCAAGAACTGGAAGAACATAAAGTTCAAGAAGAATCCCGTAATTTTCAGCGACGGCAAGATCACCGTATCCGAGGCTAAGGCAATTGCTGACGGCGAGGCGAGCCTCTGCATTCTCACCAAGGGCGGCGAACCCCTTAACAGCGCTTCCGCAGGTTCTATCCATTACTGGTTCACCGGCGTGGGTAAAATCTACGCAAAGAGCACCATGCCCACCGCTCCCGGTAAGTACATCGTGACCGCAAGCGTCCGCGGCGGCGACTTCTTCGCCTTCCCGAAGACCTTCGTATTCACGATCGTCGATGACCCCGCTCCTGAGGTCACTCCCGAAACATAATCAAACAACGCACCGCCGGTCGGGGTCTCCCCGACCGGTTTTTTTGTCGGCGCATTAAGCCTCCTATCGATACATTTATTGCGGTTGCCCGGCGTCGAAACTGCGGTGGAAACCACGGAATATGCTGCCGGTCGGGCTGACGCAATTTCTGCTTGCTTTATCTGAATTTGTCTCTGAAATATCACCTCATCCGCCGGCTTCGCCGACACCTTCCTCTCAAGGGGAAGGCAATTTGGCGCGGCAAAAACCGTGGGAAACGGGCGGGCAATGCCCGCCCCTACGAATGGGTTTGAGTACCGACCTAGGCCGTAGGGGCGACCATTGGTCGCCCGTTTTTTTATGGTTTCCACAGCACTCTCCGGTCGGGCTGACGCAAAAGATATGTTGGTACGATGTAAAAGCGCCTCTGAAATATGACCCCTCAGTCAGCTGCCGCTGACAGCTCCCCTTGCGCAGGGGAGCCAATGGGGTGCGGCAATTTTACGGCTTCGTCGCCAGCTTCCCTTGCGCAGGGGAGGCAATGGGGTGCGGCGGCATGGTCGGGCGCGATTGCCTCCCCTGTGTAAGGGGAGGTGGATCGGCCTTGGCCGAGCCGGTGGGGTTGTCTATTCCAATCCGTGCGGCAAAGCCGCACACATATAGCTATCAGCTATCGGCTGTCTGCTTGCACGGCTCGCGCGGCTTTCGCCGCAAAAATGCATATTGATGTGAAATGCGCGCAAAATACCTCCGTAGAAAGTTTTACGGAGGTTTTTGTTATGCGTAAGTACATTGCGGCGGCGCTGTGCTGCCTTGCGCTGTGTGCGCTCGTCTTCCCTGCCATGGCCGATGCTTCCGCGCCGGTGGCTGAAAATTTTGAGTTTGAGACCTATCGCGGCGTGTCCTTCGGCGGCAGGCTCGCCGCCGTTGACCCCGACGGAGACGCGCTGAGCTTCGAGATCACGACCCGGCCCAAAAAGGGCACGATAGAGCTCAGTGACGACGGCAGCTTCATCTACTCCCCCGCCGAGGGCAAGCGCGGCCGCGACTACTTCGGCTATAAGGCCGTGGACGCGAACGGCGATCGCTCGCAGGAGGCGACGGTTATCATCAGGCTCAGAAAGAACAAGTCCGTCAGCTACGTCGACATGGACGGCAGCGCCAGCTATTGCAGCGCGGTGAAGCTCGCCGATTGCGGCGCGTTTATCGGCAAGCAGATCGGCGGCGAATACTACTTCGAGCCGCAGAAAACGCTCAGCCGCGGCGAGTTCGTCGCCATGTGCCTGTGTGTCACCGGAGCCGACGTGCTGCGCGGCGTGGTCAGCACCGGCTTTACGGACGACGGCAGCATCCCCGACTGGCAGCGCGCCTACGTCGCAAGCGCGGTACGCGACGGCGTGGTGAAGGGCAAAAGCGGCGCACAGGGCGCGGTGTTCGACGCGGAGAGCGATATAAGCCGCGCCGAGGCCGGAGTCATGCTCGACCGGCTGCTGAGCCTGACGAATGTAAACTGCGAGAGCTCGGACGCGCTCCCGACCTGGGCCGCGCAGTCGGCGGCGAATCTCGATGCGTGCGGGATAATGCAAAGTGCTGACGTCGACAGCGCCGCGCTCACCCGTGCCGAGGCCGCCGATATGCTCGCCGCGGCCATGAACGTGCTCGGCAGGCGCTGAAAAACGGAAGGCTGTGCCTTCCGTTTTTCAGCTTTCTCTGTATTCCGCAATGCGGTCAAATACGATCCTTATTATTTCACCCTCAGTTTTTCGGCCAGCGCCTCGTCCGCGGAGACGGAGAGGGTGCCGTAGTCTGTATATATGACCTTGCCGGGCAGCGAGCCGGAGGGCTTGCGGACGTTGCGCACCATGGTATAGTCGACCTGAGTTTTGCCGCCGTCGCGCGCCTGAGAGTAGTAAACGGCAAGCTGCGCCGCCTCCTCGATCGTTTTCTCGGGCGGTGCAACGCCGTCGCAGGAGATGATGACGTGGCTGCCGTGGACGGTTTTCGTGTGCAGCCAGATATCCGTGCGGCGGGCGGTCTTTGTGGTCAGCTCGTCGTTTTGCGCGTTGCTGCGGCCGACGAGTATCTCAAAGCCGTCGGAGGAGACAAAGCGCATGGGCCCCTGCTTTTTGCGCTTGCGCTCCTTTGCGCCGCGCTGCTTTTTGATATAACCCGTGCCGACGAGCTCGGCTTTAATTTCGGCAAGATCGTCCTCGGTCTCGGCGCGTTCCGTTTCGTCGAGGACGCTGTTTAAATACTCAAGCTGCCTCTCGCCCTCATAGATAAGCGCCGTGAGGTGCTGCTCGGCGGTCTTGAGCTTGTTATATTCCCTGAACATCGCAGCGGCGTTATTCTGCGGCGTTTTCAATGGGTCGAGTATTATCGTGCGCTGCGGGCAGCCCGGCTCGTAATAGTCCTCGACGGTAACGGCGCTGTCGCCCTTTTTTACGCGGTAGAGGTTTGCCGTCAGAAGCTCCGCATTGCGGCGTATCCCGTCGCGTTCGGAGCATTTTTGCAGCTCCTGACGCTGGAGGCCGAGCTTTCGCGCTATGCGGTCGCGCACGGTTTTGACGTGGTGGCTGAGCTCCCTTGAGCGTCTGCGGCGGCGCTCGAGCGTGTCGCGCTTTGAGTAGTACGCATCCAGAAGCTCGGAGAAGCTTTCAAACTCGCGCACATCGTACACTCCGGCATACTGCCTAAGCTGCATGAAGGAATATTCCTTCGGCTTTCCGTCCTCGGTAAGCAGCACCGGCGTGAGCTCCCCTGCCCTGACGCTGTCCAAAAACGCGCCTATCGCCTCGGGCAGCAATGCGGCGTTATCCCTGCTGCGGCAGGCAAGCTCGCGGCAGATAAGCGGCGAGAGCCCCGAAAAGCAGTCCATAATGCGCTTATCCGCACTTTTGCCCGTGTCGGATGCGTACAGCGCCTGCGCTATCTCCTCCTGCGAAAGGTCAAACACAAGCGGCTTACGCTGCTTGGGCGGCAGGCGGTAGATCATGCCGGGCAGCATTCTGCGCTCGGCGTCGCCGCCGTAATCCATGCGGCGCAGGCAGTCTATAATTCGTCCGTCAGAGCCAATGAGCACAAGGTTTGAGCTTCTGCCCATGAGTTCAATGGCAAGACGCAGATCTACCTTGTCGCCAAGCTCGTTGCGAGATGTTATGTTAACTATGGCAAGGCGCTCCCAGTCCGGCTGCTCTATGGCCTCGATCCTGCCGCCGGTGAGATATTTGCGAAGCAGCATGCAGAACATCGGCGGCTCTGCGGGATTTTCAAAGCTCAGGCGCGTCTGCTGGAGCCTTCCGCTGCCGGCGCCCGCATCGATGAGAAGACGCAGGCTCTCAGCACCGCGAACAGACAGGACGATCTTATCGCGCTCGGGCTGCTGAACCTTGTCTATCCTTGCACCGATTATTTTCGGGCGAAGCTCGGCTATTATTCCCGATAAAAGTATTGCATCAAGCGCCATGACCATCCTCCACGCATACGGCGTACAGCTCATTTATACGCTGTGTTTTCCCTTGAAGATACAGCCATCCGAACAGAGCCTCAAGCCCGGTCGCCGTATGGTACTGCGCAATATCGGCCTTGTGCGGCACAGAATTTACCTTGGCGTTTCGACCGCGCTTATAGATATATTTTTCGTCGTCCGTCAAATGCGGCAGAAGCCTCTCGGCAGCCTCGGCCTGAGCCGGGGCATTTACGATGGCGACGGTCTTTTTGTGAAGCTCGGTGACCTTTTTATTGCCGCCGGCGCACAGCATCGTGCGCGTTAAAAGCTCATATACGCCGTCGCCTATATGCGCAAGGCCGAGCATGCTTATGCTGTTTATATCGCCCACATCCATCTGCGGGCAGAAATAATCCTTCATAGTATCACCTGTGTAAATCTAAATAAGGCGGTTACATTATGTTAACCGCCTTAGTCTCTTATATATCGTCTGTCTCGTCGTTAAACTCTGTCTGAATTTGCAGAATTTCCGTGGGTGCCGTGCCCTGCGTCGTCTGCATTTCAAGCCACTGATCGCGCGTTATGAGTATCTGACGCGGCTTCGAGCCCTCGAAGGGGCCGATGATGCCCATCTCCTCCATTTGATCGACTATACGCGCAGCTCTCGAGTAGCCGAGCTTTAATCGGCGCTGTAGCATGGAAACCGAGGCCTGCTTGGTGTCGAAGATAACATCGACCGCCTGGGGCAAGAGCTCGTCATATTCGGGCTTTCCGGCAGGCTCGTCATCGTCATTGCGCCCTTTGCCGTTTGCTCCCTTATCCTCGGCGGCCTTTTCGATCTGTGCCATGACGTCCTCGCTGTATTGCGCGGTGGACTGACGCTTTATAAACTGAACGATCTGGTCGCGCTCCTCGTCGCTGACAAACGCTCCCTGAACGCGCAGGGGCTTGCCGCAGCCTATGGGGGCGTAGAGCATATCGCCCATGCCGATGAGCTTTTCCGCTCCGGCGTTATCGAGGATAATTCGGCTTTCGAGCGCGGAGGAGACGGCAAACGCTATGCGGCTGGGGATGTTGGCCTTCATAAGGCCGGTTATGACGTCAGCCGACGGACGCTGCGTTGCGATAACAAGATGCATACCGGCGGCACGACCCATCTGCGCCACGCGGCAAATGCTCTCCTCAACGTCCTTGGACGCGACGAGCATAAGGTCCGCCAGCTCGTCGATGACTACGACTATGCTCGGCATCTTGGGCTGGTCGTTTTCGAGCAGGTGCTCGTTATACGCCTCAAGGCTTCTCACTCCGAGCTCGGAAAACAGTCTGTAGCGCTTAAGCATTTCCGTTACCGCCCACTGGAGCGCACCGGCGGCCTTTTTCGGGTCGGTAACGACCGGGATATACAGATGCGGAATGCCGTTATAAACGCCTAGCTCGACCATCTTTGGGTCGATCATTATGAGCTTGACCTCGTCGGGGTCTGCCTTATACAGGAGGCTTATGATAAGCGAGTTCATGCACACGGACTTGCCCGAGCCCGTGGTGCCCGCAATAAGCAGGTGCGGAAGCTTCGAGATATTGCCGACGACAGCCTGTCCGGCAATGTCCTTACCGATGGCAAAGCTGAGCTTTGACTTGGATGAGGCAAAGCGCGGCGAGTCAATTATATCGCGCAGGTAAACTGTGCTTATTATCTTATTGGGAACCTCTATACCGACTGTGGATATTTTATCCGGGATCGGGGCTATACGGACGCTGACGACACCGAGAGCAAGCGCTATATCACCTGCCAAATTCGTCAGTCTGCTGAGCTTCACGCCCTGGTCAAGCTCAATATCGTATCTTGTGACCGTAGGGCCGCGGGTGGTATCAACTATTCTTGCCGATACGCCGAAGCTCTTTATGGTGCTTTCAAGGCGCTCACGGTTCGTGCGCAGCTCGTCTGCCGAATTGTCGGCGACGGTGTGGCCCTTCTTGAGCAGGAATATAGGAGGCTTTTCGTACTCTCCCTCACTCGTTGCCGATTCAATAGCTGTGCGTATGGCCTCTGTCTCCGCTGCGACCTCGGCGGCGGTGGCTTTTTTCGGGGGATCTGAAACCGCGCCGGTCTTGACCTCTCCGTCGCCGCTGAGCCTGACGGCGGAAATGCCCGTCATGGCCTCGACCTCCTCTATGGTCAATGGCTCGACCTCTATATTGTCGGGAGCAAGGGGCTTTGACTTTTCAGCCTTTTTTCCGAAAAGCCCTCCGGCTTTTTTAGGCGCGGGCTCGTCCTTAACGGTAGGTTCTTCGGATGCAGGTGTTTTTTTGGTAAACGCCGGCTCATCGTCGAGCGGGATATCTATAGCATGGCGGCGAGTCTTTTTGACCTGCTCGGCAGTCTCCGCGGACTCGGTTTCGGACTCGGCTATAGCCGCAGCCTTTGCAGGCTTCTTTTCGGATTTTTCAGAGCTGCCAGCACTGAAGAAAGCAATAAGCTTCTTCGGCGTTACGCTCAATGCCGCCAGAATGAAGAATATAAGCGCCAAAAGCAGCAGTATGGCAGCGCCGTAAATACTGAAGGCCTTTTCCAGAGCAAAGGCTATGAGCGTTCCGAGAACGCCGGCGCAGAGCATGCTCTTGCCTCCTGCGTAGAGCACCGAGAACAGCTCGCCCACGCCGCTGAGATTATCGACAACGACCTGAGACAGCAGAAGATTCACAAGCGAGCCCGCCAAAAGCGGCAGCAGCAGCGCCGCAGTAAGGCGCCATGCGCATGGCTCGTCCCTGCGAAAGCCGAGAATATATGCCGCCAGCAGGAACACCGGAGCGCAGATCCAGAAGCCGTAACCGAACAGGCCCTTTAAAAGCGCGCACAGCCAGCCGACGACGACGCCGTCGTGCGCGAATATCCCGATGGCAACGAGCACCGCGGCAAACAGAAAGCACACCGCGGCTATGATGCGCTGAACGGAGCTATCCTCCAAGGACGTATTTGAGGGCTTTTTTGCCTTTGTTGACGTCTGCTTTTGGCCGGAACTATTCTTTTTTTTCTTCGTAGAGGTCTGAGCCATTATTAAGCTTACCTGCCTTTATCAGAATATGAGAGAGAGGATTATCGTCAGCACACCGACTACCCAGCAGTAGTAGGAAAATCCGCCGAAGCGCGTCCTGCGGGCTATCATGCGCAGAAGTCCGATGGACAAAACGCCGGAGATCATGGCGGCGATCATACCGAACAGATACGCCGGAACAAGTGATGGATCGATGCCGGTTTTAAGCGCATCAATAAGCTCAATAAGCGTTGCGCCAAGTACGGCCGGGATACTCATTAAAAGCGAGAACTTGACGGCATAGCTGCGGTCATGCCCCGTTGCGATGCCGGCGGTTATTGTAGTGCCCGAACGGGAAAGACCCGGCAGCGTCGCAACGCACTGGCACAGACCGATTATAAGTGCGTCGGTAAACAGCATGTTCTTCTCGGTCTTAGTGCCCTTGGACATTTTATCGGCAACAAGGAGCATACAGCCGGTCAGAATGAGAGCTATGCCGACATAGACCGTCAAATTTGAAAGCGCCTCTATGTATTTATGCACCGGCAGGATAAGCACCAGCGGCAACGTTGCGACGATTATCAGCATGAAAAGTCGCGCCTCGGGAAATCTTCTGCGGCGGCCGTCAGAGTCGATTGCTCTGCCTGAGAACATATCGATCGTCTGAGTGAACATTGCTTTTATATCACCCCAGTACATAAAGCAGATCGCGATAAGCGTTCCGAAGTGCAGCAGAACGTCAAAGAACATGTGGCTGCCGCCGAGATCAGACATGTTGAACAGGTTATGCAGGATAGCGAGATGACCTGAGCTCGATATGGGCAGAAATTCCGCAACGCCCTGAACCAGACCGAGGATTATGGCATCCAGTATGCTCATATATTTATCTCCTGTGTGGGTATTTTCAGATGTTATGTATACTTAACTTTTTTATTTTATCATATAATGTATTAAAAGGCAAGCACTCAATGTGCCCGCCTTTCTATCTCGTTGTGAAGATAATCGAGGGCGTCGGAGAGAGTTCCGATGCTGTCGATAAGGCCGCAGGAGACGGCCTCCTGCCCGTATATCACGCTGCCGACATCGTTTGCAAGCTCATCGGTCGCCATCATGAGCTCGTTATACCTCTCGCGGCTTATATTCGAGTGGCCGGTGACAAAGCCGACGATGCGCTCCTGAATTCGGGCAAAATAGTTATACGTCTGCGGAACACCGATAACGACGCCGTTAAGGCGCACCGGATGGATCGTCATAGCTGCCGACGGCGCAATAAAGCTGCGCGAGGCGGCGACCGCAAGCGGCACTCCTATCGAGTGACCGCCGCCGAGTATAAGAGACACGGTCGGCTTCTTCATACCGGCTATGAGCTCCGATATGCCGAGCCCGGCCTCGACGTCGCCGCCGACGGTGTTTAAAAGGATAAGAAGCCCCTTTATATCCTCGGATTCCTCGACCGCCGCCAGAAGCGGCATGATGTGCTCGTACTTTGTCGTTTTGTTATCCTCGGAAAGTATCTGGTGTCCCTCGATCTGGCCTACTATGGTCAGGCAGTGGATCATACCCTCCCTGCCCTTCGGCTGCGTGCTGCCGAGCTCCTTTATCTCATCCAAAAAAATCACCTCATACCTATTTTGCCAGGTATGAGGCGGTTTTATAAGTGTTTATGCCTTATATGCGGCCAGCACGCCGAGATAGGTCATAAAGCAGTCAAACTTTGCGACAACCTCGAAGGGTGCGTGCATGCTCATCACCGGAACGCCGGCATCGATGGTGTCGATATTGCGGTTTGCCATGTACTTTGCTATCGTGCCGCCGCCGCCCTGATCGACCTTGCCGAGCTCGCTCATCTGCCAGACAACTCCGTTATCGGCAAAGAGCTTTCGGAGATATGCAACGACCTCGGCGGAGGCATCGCTCGTGCCGCTCTTGCCGCGAGCGCCGGTAAACTTGCAGATGCCCATGCCGTAGTTGAGCTTTGCGTCGTTGCGCTTTTCGCTTACCTCGGGGAAGTTGGGGTCAAACGCCGCGGTAACGTCGGCAGACAGGCAGAAGCTGTTTGCAAAGCAGCGGCGCAGGGGCACATTCTGACTGTCGCAAAGCTCCTCCATAAAGCACTCGAACGCGCTGCTCTGCATACCGCTCACGCCGTCCGAGCCCGTCTCCTCCTTGTCGGCCAGTATGCAGACGCAGGTCTTTTCGGGCGTTGCTTCAATATCGAGTATAGCCTTGAGCTCGGCATAGGCGCACACGCGGTCATCGTGGCCGTAGCCGCCGATGAGCGAGCGGTCAAGGCCGATCTCGCGCACCTCAAATGCCGGAACTGCGGTGAGCTCTGCCGAGAGGAAGTCCTCCTCAACTATGCCGTAGCGATCGTTGAGGATGCTCATAACCGCAAGCTTTACCCTGTCGCTGCCCTCGTCGGCATAGGGAACGCTGCCGATTAGGATATTGAGTCCCTCGCCTGTTATGCCCTCCTCCATGGTTTTTTTCATCTGTTCCTTTCCAAGGTGCGGCAGAAGATCGGTTATGACAAACTGCGGATCGGCGGGATCGTGACCGATGGTGACGTCAATGACTTCGCCGGACTTAAGCGCTACAACGCCGTGCAGCTCAAGAGGTATGGTCACCCACTGGTATTTCTTTATGCCGCCGTAGTAATGTGTCTTGAAATACGCAAGCTCGTCGCTTTCGTACAGGGGGTTCTGCTTGAGGTCGATGCGCGGAGAGTCGACATGCGCGCCGGCTATCATAACGCCCTTTTCGAGGCTCTGTTTTCCTATGACGGCCAGCATCAGCGACTTGCCGCGATTGTTGCGGTAGACCTTATCGCCGGCCTTAAGCTCCATACCGTCGGCATACTCGACAAAGCCCTTAGCCTCGGCCATTTCTATGGCCATCTTTACGGCCTCGCGCTCGGTGCGCGCCTCGTTTAAAAACGCCATATAGCCGCGGCAGTAGTCCTCCATATTGATGCGCTGCTGCGTGCTCATCGTGTCATAGCCGTTTTTCTGCCTGTAAAATAATTCATCTCTGATCTCAGCCATTTTTCAATACTTCCTTAAATAAATTTTTGCATTCTTTTCTGAATCTGTCCGCGCTGCCGTCATTGTGCAGCACATATTCGCACTTTTGCTCGAAATACTCGTTGGGGTACTGGGCATTCACGCGCATCATGGCATATTCATAGCTTATGCCGTCGCGCTTCATTATACGCTCGATGCGCGTCGCTTTCTCGGTAACAATACCGACAACGGCACAGCATTTTTCCGCAAGCCCGCTCTCGATAAGCGCTATCGCGTCGATGGCAGCCGTCTTTCCGCCACGCATCGCCCACTCTGAAAGCTTTTTACTGACTTCAAGTCCAATATAGTGATGCGTTATAGCGTTTAAGTCCTCGAGCGCGGCTTCATTCGAAAACACCGTCGCGCCGAGCGCCTTGCGGTCGAGAACGCCGTCGATGACTGTCCCCGGAAACGAACGCTCGATATCCGCAAGCATCTTCACATTCGTTTTGAGCATATCGTGGTACAGCGCGTCGCAGTCGATTATAAGTGCGCCCATGGCCTCAAGCTCACGCAGAGCAGTAGTTTTTCCACAGCCCGTGCCGCCGGTTATGCCGATGACCTTCAGACCTTCGGTCAGCACGGAGGCAATGTCCGCTTCCGGCAGTACTCCCTGACGCAATATTTTATACGGCACCGAGCTCATGTCGATTATCGTGGACTCGAACCCCAGGCCGCACCGTCCTCCGTCGACAACAGCGGCAATTTTTCCGTCGAAGTAATCAAGAACCTCCTGCACGGTAACTGGGCTTTTGCTGCCCGATGGATTTGCCGAGGGCGCTGCAAACGGAAGCTTTGCCTTTTTGAGCATCTCCTGCGTCATGGGGTGATCCGGACACCTTAGCGCAACGGTATCACCGCCGGCACGGACGATATCGGGAACAATGTCCTTTGACTTCAAAACTATGGTCAGAGGCCCCGGCCAGAATCTGTCCATAAGCGCCCGCGCCTGCTTTGGGATATTCGTACAGTATTTGGTTACGGCCGCCCCCTTGTGCAGCATAAGTGAAAGGGGCTTTACCTCGGGTCTGCCCTTGACCTCATACACCCGCTCGACTGCCGCCGCGTCAAGGCCGCTGCATGCAAGGCCGTACACCGTTTCCGTCGGCACGGCGACGAGCTCGCCGGAGACTATGAGCGCAGCCGCCTCGCCGAGCTTATCTTTTCCTATCAGCTTAGTTTCCATCAGCTCTCCGCCTGCCTTTTTAGCTTTTCCGCCTGATCGGCGGTTATGAGCGCATCGATTATAGGATCAAGGTCGCCGTTGAGGACACTTTGGATATTGAAGTTTCGCACATCGCCGACGAGACGGTGGTCGGTCACGCGGTTTTGCGGAAAGTTATAGGTGCGCACTCTGTCCGAACGGTCTCCGGATCCGACCTGGGATTTGCGCTCGGCAGCTATGGCGGCTGCTTTCTTCTGCCGCTCGGCCTCGTACAGCTTTGAGCGCAGTATCTTCATTGCCCTGTCTTTATTTTTATACTGGCTGCGCTCATCCTGACACTCAACCACAACGCCCGTGGGCAGATGCGTTATGCGAATGGCGCTTTCGGTCTTGTTAACATGCTGGCCGCCGGCGCCGGACGAGCGGTAGGTGTCGATCTGCAAATCTGCGGGGTTTATTTCAAATTCGACCTCCTCGGCCTCGGGGAGCACTGCGACCGTAGCTGCCGAGGTGTGTATCCTGCCGCCGGACTCCGTTTCCGGAACGCGCTGTACGCGGTGACCGCCGGCCTCGAACTTCAGGCGCGAATACGCCCCCTGCCCTTCGACGACAAAGCTCATTTCCTTTATACCGCCGAGCTCGGTCTCGTTTAAATTGACGATATCTATCTTCCAGCCCTTGCTCTCGGCGTACATGGAGTACATTCTGAAAAGATCGTGTGCAAACAGTGAGCTCTCCTCCCCGCCGACACCGGAGCGTATCTCCATAATGACGTTGCGCTCATCATTCGGATCCCTGGGCAGAAGCAGGATCTTTATATGCTCGCTGAGCTCCGCCATGCGCTCCCTGGACTCGTTATACTCATCCTGCGCGAGCTCCCTGAACTCGGGATCGCTCATCAGCTTCTCGGCCTCTTTCATAGTCTTTTCGCATTTGGCATATTCCCTGTATGCCGTGACTATGGGCTCGAGCTCCTTCATCTCGCGCACACATTTCGTATATGCCGCGGGATCGGCATAAATCTCGCTGTTTTCCATGCGCATCGCAAGCTCGGAATATCTGTTGTCAAGCTGTTTGAGTTTATCCGCCATTTTTATCTCCTGAAAGCTTTATAATAAAATATCATAGCACATTTATGGGGATATGTAAATGAAAAAAGGCCGCAAGCTCGCGTAGAGCTACGGCTATAAGGTCATGTATTTTGTCGGCGGCAATATCCGCTATGCAGGCGGCGAGTTTAGGGGCGCTGTTGACACGGCAAACAAGACTGTCATGGTGAGAGCAGACCATCCCGACTACACCGCAGAGCAGATAATGCGCCACGAGATGGGGCATGCCGCGTTTTAAAACGGCGATCTGAGCATAGACGAGGCAAAAGAAATGCTGCTTGACAATTTCACTGAGGACGAATTAAACGAGCTTATCGAGATATACAGCAGCGAATACGGCGGCATTCTCAGCCCCGACGAGGCTTTTGAGGAGATATGCTGCGATGCGCTGGGCAGAATGAACATCTTCGAGGGCACGGACTTAAACAGCGAAAGCTACGGGAAAGCACAGGACACCGTGCGCAAATACGCCGCCGAGAGAACCGGCAGCAAGGGCAGAGCACCGCCGAAAAAGGGCGGGGAAATGTATTCGCTTGAACCGTATTCTAATCAACAAATTGAAAATTGGAAGAACAGCAAGAGAATCATTGTGTATAAAAATGAAGATCAACTTCTTAATTTTGTCCGTAAAGCAGTCATCCAAAAAGACTATAACGGAAAAATGTATTTCGGCATAGTCAGTGACAATTTAGTAGCTCGTGTAGAGGCAGAAGCAGGCGTTAAGCTCAAAAAACTTAATGTAACTCTCCGAGCCGGAAATGTGCGTAAAGTTTTTAAGGATCATGGTTCAGAAACTACTGAAAAATTGCGAGGACAAAGAGCCATAGAAATAGAAGATTTTGCGCTGATACCAGATGTAATTGAAACGCCTGACAGCATTGAAATAAGCGAGTACAAAGGCAAAACAGCACTTAATTTTGCAAAGGAAATAAACAACAGCCGCGTTTCGGTGTATGCCGTTGATAGTGGCAGCAGTCTTGAATTGTTTGTTCAAACTATGTATGCCGGTAAGAAAAAAGAGAGCATAGCCGACATATCCGATGCTACTAAAGCCTCAGAAAAAACGTCCTAAACGTCTGCCGGGACTGCTCCCACTACCAATATACCCACTGCAAACAAGAATGTCAACGAGAAATTTTCCCGCGAGCCGGAGAGGCTCAACGAGCTGCGGCGGCAGAATGAGGAGCTAAAGCAGCGCGAGTACGCTCTTACATTAAAAAGTCGGAGCAAGCGATACAAGGCTTGCTCCGACCTGGTACGCCCGACGGGATTCGAACCCACGACCTTCAGAGTCGGAGTCTGACACTCTATCCAGCTGAGCTACGGGCGCATTTGTGCTTAAGTATTATAGCAAATACCGCCGCCGCTGTAAAGCCATAATTTCCGCCCGAGTTCGGCCTGTATTGCGGCTGCCTCTTGACGCGGAGAGCAAAAAATGCTACTGTGTTCCGGGTGATAAAAATGGAATCATGGGATGCATACGACGTCAACAGAATACCGACCGGCAAAAGCGTTATCCGGGGCGAAAAGCACCCCGGGGGGCTCTATCACATGGTCGTTCACATTGCGATATTCAACTCGGAGGGAAAGCTGCTGATCCAGCAGCGCTGCTCCCAGAAGCCGACGTTTCCAGAAAAATGGGACGTCACGGTCGGCGGCAGCGCACTGTGCGGCGAGACAAGCCGGCAGGCCATGCGCCGTGAGCTGCGCGAGGAGCTTGGGCTCGATATCGACCTTTCAGATATCCGGCCACGCCTTACGGTGAACTTTGAAGACGGCTTCGACGACTATTACATAATTGCCAGGGACATCTCGCTCAGTCAGCTGCACCTTCAGCCCGAGGAGGTCATGGATGCGCGCTGGGCAACGCTGGAGGAGGTCTGCGCGATGATAGACTCAGGCGAGTTTATCCCGTTCATGAAAAGCTTCATCGCTTTCCTGTTCGAGATGCGAAACGGCGTAGACAATCTGAATACGTGAAAAATGCACCGCATGGTTTCCCATGCGGTGCGGCGTATTTTGTGGGGCGCTGCTTCGCCCTTTCCTGTGGCATCAAGCCAATTTATTATAACATATTTTTCGCATTCCTTAAATATGTATTACTTCCAAACTTGGCTATAATTTTTTGTGCGTTTCACGCAAAAGCGTTAATATTAGCACAAATTTTCGGGTATACAGGCCAAGCGCAGGGGCAAATGCCTCTGCGCTTTTTAATGCCTTGTTATGCTGCTTACTGTGCTCTGTAGAGGAATGTAACGACCTGTGCGCGGGTGCAGGGGGCATCAGGGGAGAAGCAATTGCCGCCTGTGCCCTTGGTTATGCCATTGCTGACTGCCCAGTTGACGGCATCATAGCAATATGACCCAACCACAACGTCAATGAAACCGTTTCCGGCGCTCACGCTCGGTGAATGTGCCGCGCGATACATAAGGGTCACTACCTGACCTCGTGTACAGGTAGCATCGGGCGAAAATCTGTTGTTTCCGGTGCCTTTTGTAATATTATTCTCAACCGCCCACTGAACCGCATCATGGTAATATGCGCTTGGATTCACATCAGAGAAGTTAACAGCCGTGCTTGCCTTCGGCTCACCTGCCGCGCGCCACAGGAAGGTCACGACCTGGGCACGCGTGCAGCGATCATTCGGCGAGAATGTTACTGCCGATGTTCCCTTTGTTATGTTCTTATTAACAGCCCACTTCACGGCATCGTAGCAATAGTCTCCGACATTTACGTCTATAAACATGCTCTCACTGCCGTACTTGAAGCTTGCCGATGTCAGCGAGCTGTTATATCTTTCAACTTCTACTATCGACCAGTCGACGGCAGAGCCTTCGTAATTGACAGTGCGCAGGTCATGGCAATTGTAGAATGCATATTCCCCTATGCTGTTTACCGATGTCGGGATATTAACTTCTGTAATGCGCGCGTAGTGGCCGCTGCTCTTGGATGAGGAAGTGGCGAATAGCTGCTTGGGTATTCTGGATACGTTCGAGCCGAAAGTGACCTTAAGCGAATCCGAATTGCTGCCGACATTGTTAAACGGGGGCAGCACTAATATAACGGGATTTTCACTGAGAGATGAGCTTATTGTGTCTGCTATGGTTCCGTTTATCGTTATTGACTCAAGTCCTGTGCAATGCGCAAAGCAGCCTTCGAGAAGCTTGCAGTCTCCGTTTATGGTAAGATCCTTTAAATAATAGCAGTACAGAAAAGCGTGCTTTCCGATAGTGCAGTCCCCGTCAATGGTCACAGACTGTACTCCCGTTTCAAAGAACGCATTTGTCCCTATGCTCTTCATCCCGCTGCCGATATGCACACTTTTTAGATCATGGCAGTTTCCAAAAGCGGACAAACCAATCGATGTTACCGAATCGGGAATGGTCACGCTCGTAATATGGGGATAGTATCCCTCTGTCTTTGAATATGGAGAATCAAACAGATTGCTGGGGATAGCAGTAACCTCAGGGCCGAAAACGACGTCCAAACAGTCGGAATTTGCACCGATATTGTAGAATGTGTTATCAACAGTATAAACTTTCTGAAGATCACTGTTTATAGTAAGCGAGTTAAGACCGGTACAATTGGAAAATGCACGTGCGCCAATTTGGGATAGCGTTTCAGGCAATACGATTTTTCTTATAGTCGTGCAATCCTGAAACGCTTTCGAATGGATGCTCCTGACCTTATAGGTCACGCCGTCGTAATCGACCTTTGACGGCACCGTGACGGATGACGATGAGCCGTTGTACTTCCTGACGCAGGCAACGCCGTTTTCGATCGCATAGGTGAAGTCGCCTCTGATAAATGTCTCGTTGGCAGCCAGAGCGCTCACAGGCACCAGGGTCATTATCATGAGCAGCACGAGCAGCAGACTCAGTATTCTTTTCTTCATATTTTCCTCCCGATATTTTTTGCGCAGCCGTCACAAGATTACAATCTCTGACAGTTGTGCTTTGTTAATGTCATGATAAATTAAAACCGACATAATTGCAATATATTGTGCTAAATTTACTAAAGAAAAGCGGAATGGGAAAGCCCATTCCCAACACGGTGCGGCGCAAAGCAGGTTTCGTCGGCAGCTTCGATACCGGGCGCCGGCAATATCCGTATCCGTAGGTGCGTCAAAGCGCCTCTAAAAAGAAGAAAGCCCCCGGTCAACTGACCGGGGGTTCCCCTTCCATCCACTATTCTTCGCTATCTCCATAGAGCTCAGGATCGAGCTCGTCATACTCTTCGTCAATAAACTCATCCGGTTCAAGAGCGTTGCCGTTATAGTGCAGCGCGCTGCCGGAGATGAGCCTGCGGTGGGATATCTTCCGCGTTATGCTTCCGGCCACGCCCTTGACCATCGACTGCGCGGCAAGGTGCTTGCCGATGATTGCGGCAAGGTCTGTCTTCGGCGAGAGGTCGGACACCGTGCCCTCCATGATCGACAGGCTGCGCCAGAACATCGTCATCGATTTCGGCACCTTGATGCCGAAGTCACGCGCAATGCGGTATAGGTCGGCGAAAATGTCGACCGTGCTGCTCATCTGCGCCATGGACAGGATGCGGTACTTATCCAGATACGCCTGCATGCGGCCGTAGTATGCCTCGCGGTCAAGCTCCGGGTCATGCTCGCAGATCTTCAGAACCGCATTTGCAAAGCTCAGATAGTCGTTGCTGAATATCGCCTTCATGCATACCTTTATGAGCTCGGCATCGGTGCTCGTGAGCGTTCCCATCATGCCGAGGTCGAGCCAGACGATGCGCCCGTCCCACACGCGGACATTGCCCGGATGCGGGTCTGCGTGGAAAAACCTGTCCTCGGAAAACTGCTTGATGTAGTTATTTATAAACTTCGTGCAGACCTCCTGCACGTTATATCCCTGCTCCTCCATCGCGGCCTTATTCGTAAGCTCAAAGCCGCCGATGTATTCCATGACCAGAATATGCTTTGTCGAAAGCTCGTCGTACACACGCGGGCAGTAGACATACTTTATGCCCTCAATATTCTCGCGCACACGGCGGATGTTATCGGCCTCGCGCTCGAAATCCATCTCCTCCTGCGCGACGGCCCACACCTCGTCAATGGTATCGCCGAGATTCATGACGTTATTGATCTTCTTGAGCTTAATAACATTCAGTGCACTTTTAAGAAGCCTTACGTCGCGCTCCATGACCGAATATATCTCAGGGCGCCGGATCTTCACAGCGACGTGCGTTCCGTCGAGCAGCACGGCCTCGTGCACCTGTGCTATCGACGCTGCGCCCAGCGGGTACGGCATGATCTGCCTGAACACCCTGTTCCACGGCTGCCCGTATTCCTCGCTTATTATCTCGCGTATCTGAGCGGTAACGAGGTGCGAGGCGTCGGTTCTCAGATCCTCGAGCTTTTTGCAGTGCTCCATGGGGATAATCTCGGGGTGCATCGACAGCAGCTGGCCGAGCTTTACAAACGTCGGGCCGAGCTCCTTGAGCATCTCGCACAGCGCATCCGGGCTCATCCCCTGCGTGATCTTATATTTTCTTATTACCTTTACTATCTCAAGCAGGCGCTTTGCGTCGGCGCCCGTTTCCATCGCGGCATTTGCCATTTATGTTCCTGCCTTCAAATTTCAGTGTCGAGAATATAGCATGTGTGGGCAACATTGCCGTCGTCAGTGAAGCTTACTATGCTGCCTTCGACCGTTTTATAAGTGTCCGGCCGAACGGCAAGAACAAGGTCCGTGTCCTTTTCCCAAAGGTAAACAGCGTTTTCATAGCTAATCTCGCCGCTGCGCAGTGCAACGCGGATCGACATGCTGACATTATCGTAAGTATACTCCTCGGCGTCGCCTATCTCGATCCTGCCGAGCTCCACAGGCTCGGTAGCGGGATCTATGATAAAGCCCCTGCGCTGCTTCCCCTCGGCATTTATGAATTTGACAGCGGTAAAGCCCGTTTCCTCGGCTGAGGCGTCAAGCTCCAGTGCATCGGGATTTACGAGGTACAGCATGCGCTTCCCCGTCCACACCCACGCACAGCCGGGGTACTTCTCGCTCTCGGCGGCAAAGCGCTGATAATCAGCGCGGCAGGCGGCCTGCGCCTCGGCGGGCGTTGTCGCCTCCAGACCGTCTATATGCACCTGATACACCGGCGCGACCTGAGATATCTTATATTTATGTATGCCGAAAACAACGCCGAGCACGATAAGCGTCACCACGGCGCATGTTATGTAAACTCGTTTTGAGCTTTTTCTGCTCCGTCTTCTTGCAGGCATTATTCTGCCTCCCGTAACTAACTTCGTATATTCTAACAGAAATCCGCCCACATAACAAGTTATTTTTAGCGGCGATTTGACGCAGCTGCCAATACGGTGATTGCGGTATCCGTAGCTGCGTCCGTGCGCCTCTAAAAAGCCTGCGCGTCTACGAGCACCTCGCGCGTTCCGCTCGAGTCCGTCGTTGTTATAATGTATATCGGCAGAAGATACTGCCCGTCGGCGTAATAGCCGTAAGCAAGACTCTGCGAATTTTCGGCATAGGGGTCGTCCTTGTAAAGCTCAAGCCCTGCGCCGCAGCCGTTTTTCGCCATCATGTCGCCGACCTTATCGCCTGCTACGATGGACACCTCGCTGCAGCCCATGAGCTTCGCCGTGTTGTTTGTAAACTGCACTATCTCACCGTCGGCATTGACGCAGATGCTCAGATAATAGTCCCCGCGCACGATCGTTCCGCCATTGATCGTCGGGTACAGCGTCACAGTCTTAAACAGCAGTCCCCTGTCGCCGTTTACCGTTTCCACGGTCTCGCCAGACCAGCCGTCAGGGCACAGTCCCATAGCCTCGGCAAAATCCTTGGCTATGATCAGCGCGAGCTCATCGCCGATCTGGGTCTTATTCGTCGTTCGGTCTGCGCGGTCATACGACCAAAAGCCCGTCTCCTCATCGTAGCTCAGGCTGCATCTATCGTTTTTGTAGACAACGTAGCTTCCGTTCTGCGTTTTTTTCATTGCGTCGATATCGCACTTGAATATTTCACTCACAGCAATGCGGAACTCCTCAAAGTCAGGCGTAAGCTCATAAATGACAGCTTTCCCGTCCTGCTGCATGTCCGCAAGCGGCATTGACGGTTTGAATATGACCGGGTTCGCAGCATGCTGCCATACAGGGTGCATCACATCTGCCGTGCTCGGCTCGACCTTTGTGCAGGCGCACAGGGCTGTAAGCATTATAAGGCTCAGTATCAGGGCTGTTGTTCTCTTAAATTTCATATTTTCCTCCTTTATCCGCTTGTTTTTCCCTTACATTTATATAATACAGCATAACAGCCAGATACCGTACATTATTTTCCCTTGAAAGCTGAATTTTGTGTATTCGGCCAAATATACCCGATTGTTTTTGGCGAGGCTGCACTAATGCTGCGCATAGTAAATAGCCAAATGAAATTTGAATAACACCTCATCCGCCAGCTTTCAGCTGACACCTTCTCCTCGAAGGGGAAGGCAAGGGCGCAGGCAAAAACCGTAAAAAGCGGGCGGGCAATGCCCGCCCCTACGATATAGGTTTGAGTGCCGACTATGCCCGTAGGGGCGACCATTGGTCGCCCGTCGTACCGGTTTCGTCGGCAGTATAGATACCGGGCTGACGCAATATATGTATTGGTAGTGGCGCTAAAGCGCCACTGAAAAAGCGCCACTAAAAAAAGACCGGCCACAGATGTGGCCGGTCTGTCCGCGGCAGGGTGAGGAAGAAAAGGAAGTTTTATGGCAGGAAGTGCCGCGGAGCGTGGGAAGATAATGTATGGGGGTGTGAGATGGTTTGATCAGAGGCGGTCAAAACGCGCAAGGATCGCAGCGAGCTGAGCGCGGCTTATGACGGTGTTCGGTCGGAACGTGCCGTCGGCATAGCCGTTAACAATATTATTTGCGACCGCCCAGCGCACCGAGTTGCGGAAGTACGACGGAATATCCGCGGAGTCGGAGAACACGGCGAGGTCCCCGCTCACCTGCGGCGAGCCTGCGTACCTGTGCATTATCGCAACAAACTGACTGCGGGTAAGGCCGTCGTTGGGGCCGAAGGTTGTTGAGTTATAGCCCTTGATGATCGCGTTTTCATACGCCCAAACTATCGCGTCGCGCGCCCAATGGCTGTCTGAGACATCATCGAACGGCTCTGTGAGGCCGCTGACATTGGGAGAGCCGGCTATGCGGTACAGTACCGTTACAGCCTGTGCGCGGGTGGTTGTAGCGTCGGGCTCGAAGGTCGTTTCGCTCGTACCCTTTATAAGGCCGTTGAACCATGCGTAGTAGAGATCGTCGTAGTACCATGCATCGGAGGGCACGTCGGTAAACGGAAGCGTTCCGCGCTCGGGCAGAACACCCAGTATCTGCTGCGCCATGAACTCGTGACCTGCCAATGTCGGGTGTACCTTAAGGCCGAAGTATTCCCAGAAATAGCGGTCGTTGTAGTTCATATCATAGGTCTCGGTACCGACCACATCAGCGTAATAGAAATTATCATACTTGTAGGACAGTGCCTTAAGGTGAAGATTTATCCTGTTTACTATCGGTGCCGCAAGGCCGCTGATGTCGAGCATGCTGCCGTCGGACAGGCGGAAGTGCTTAAATGGGTTGAATACGCCGACAGCAACAACGGTGATATCGGGGTTAAGCTCATGTATTTTTTCCATGACCACGTCATAGTTTTCCTCGAACTGATTGTAAGCCTTTGCAAATGTTGCGGTTATGAGTGCCGCAAGCTTCGGCATTTTGCCCATTTTCTGGCAATAGTCTACGAGCTTGCCGAATGCCTCGCCGATGTTGCCGCCCTTGTTGAGAAAGTCCTTTAAGCCCTTGAGTGTATCATTATTGTCATCTGCGGTCATTTCGTTGAGAACAACGCCGAGAGTGAAGGAGAACACATCGTTCGAGCCGACGTTAACGCTGATAACATCAGTTTTTTTGACAGCCTCCTTGTAGTTTACCATTGCATCAATCGCATCAAGATCGGAGAGCGTAAAGGTACCGTTGCCGTCGGTATCAAAATAGGTGTTGCCCCAAGAGCGGGTCGTGTCGTAATCGTTGTAAACGCCTTCGAGAAAATACCTGAATTCAACGGCGCGCAGGCCGCTGCGGGCGTACTGTAAAAGCTTTGCGTCAAGTGCGTTTGCAACGAGGCTGTGGTATGCTGTGGGAACCGCGGTGTAGTCATAGCCGTAGTAGATGTAGTCGGGATTATAGACCGTGGTATAGTCGTCGGTCTCCTGATCAAAATAGGTCTCGCTGCCGTCCTTTGTGAGTGCGCAGCCTGCGGCAATGCTGTCGCCGACGCACATGTAATATTTATAAGGCTCGTAGCTTCTGTCGGCCAGCGCCGGTGCGCAGAGTGCAAACACCATGACGAGCACGAGAACGAAGCTTAGTATGCGTCTTGTATGTTTCATTTATTTCTCCTCCGATACGCCGATCAGACGGCTTCAGTTATGTTTTTGTTTTCGTTATTGTAGTCTTCTGCGAGCTTGAGATAATCTATCTTGCCCATGCCCGTGTGCGGCATGGAGGCGACGAAGATGATATCGTAAGGCTTTGCCGGACCTTCGAGCTCCTGACGGCACATTTCGTAGAGTTCGTTTTTGATCGCCGTCAGCTTTTCGAGCGCCTGCTCCTTCGCCTCGATGACAGCGAGCGTGAGCTGACCCTGGGCATGTGCCGTGTCGTTCACACCGACGACGGCGCAGCTTGCGACCATCGGATGATGGCCGAGCACGCTTTCGATGTGCGTGGGGAATATCTTGTGGCCGTTAAAAAGCGTTATCATGCGCTTTATCCTGCCCTTTATGTAGACAAAGCCGTCGGTATCCATGTGGCCGATATCGCCGCTGTGCACCCAGAGAGTTCCGTCGGGGTGGCGGCGGATGACGTTATCGGTCTCCGCCTTATTATTGAGATAGCCGAGCATAATGGACGGTCCGCTGATACAGATTTCGCCCTCCTCGCCGTAGTCGAGCTCGTCGGTCGTGCCCGGTGCGAAGATACCGATGGTGGTGGTCAGCAGCGGATAGCCTACCGACAGGCTCTTGAAGTTTCCGTTGCAGCAGCAGGATGCCGCCGAGGAGACCTCGCTCATGCCGTAGCCCTGCGAAAGAGGATAGCGGCAGCCGCGGCTTTCAAGGAAGCTGTTGAGCTTTGCCTCAAGGCCTGCGTTCATCGTATCGCCGCCGGAACCGGCAGTACGGAAGAAGCTGAGGTCAAAGCCATTGGCCATCTCCCTGCTGTTCATGAGCTTTTCGTAATGCGCCGGAACGAGCAGCGTATGCTCGGGACGGTACTTTTTGACGTAGCGGCCTACCTTTTCGGGATCGAACTTCGGGATAATGACGACCTCGAGGCCGAGCGAAAGCGGCATATGCAGGCTCGATACGATGCCATATGACGAGAACATCGGGATGATGTTCAGGAAACGCTGGCCGCGATTATAGGAAACGCCGCAGTGCTTGAAGTCAAACGCGATGGCGTTAAAGCCGTCGTTCGAGAGCATAACGCCCTTAGGGGCGCCGGTCGTTCCGCCTGTGAGCGTGACAGCCGCGAGATCGTTGTCACCATATGCGGCGGTCTCGGTCTCAACACCCTCGCCGGTCGCTGCAAACTGCGTCCAGGTAAGCACCTTGTCGCTCGTTTCGATCCTGGGAGCGGGCATCTTGAACTGCTTGAGAAAACGGATCGACGCGGGCAGCGATGTGTCAGCCGAGATGACGACTATCTTCTCAACACCCGACTCAAAGAGGACATCCTTGAGCGCCTCGTAATACAGGTCGATGACGATAAACACCTTTGCACCGGTCTCTTTTATGAAGCTCATTGCACCGGCTGCGCTTGTTCTCGGGTCAATGATAAGCGGCGCCGCGCCGATCTTATTAAGACCGTAGAGTGCATAGACCATTTCGGGAATAGTAACGGTAGCGGCAGCGACGATATCGCCCTTTTTGATACCGGCAGCGGTGAATGCTCCGGCCGCTCTGTCGGCTTCGTCAAGAAGCTTGCCGTAGCTGATCTTTTTGCCGAAATAGTTGAGCGCGGTGTTGTCGTGCCCGCCCTCGCTGCACTCGCGCAGATGGCGGTAAATGGTGTTCTTCGGCATGGACGCTTCCCTCGCCTCTTCCGAAAAGAACTTAAGCCACGGCTTTTCAATAGATGGTGTTAACAGCTTGCACATTGTTCTTCCTCCTAACTTTGCGCTAAACTTTTTGCTCTGTTTTGTCTAATCATAAACTTATCACGCCATTTTGTCAATTCGTTTTTTATACTTTTCTCATAATTTCGTTCACTTTTGTACATTTAAACAATATTTATCAATAGCTTTATTGCTTTTTGTACAAATTTTCGTGTTTTGTATATAGATATACGATATGTTGTTAAAAATATATTTTTAAACTATTTTTGATTTTTAACTTGAAATTGTTAGAGTCTTCGGTTACAATCATACTATTAATATAAAGTTGAACATTTTTAAAATATTCAGAGGTGTAAATTTTCTATGAGCGCAAACAACAGAATGGTTGAAAAGTCAAAGGCGGCGATAAAAAATGCTCTTTTGGACATAATGTATGAAAAGGATTTCAAGCAGATCACGGTCAACGAGCTTTTAAAGCGCGCCAATGTCAGCCGCGGTACCTTTTATGCGCATTTTTCGAATCTTGAGGATGTGCGCCAACAGCTTATAAACGATCTTTTCGATCATGCCGACTATCTGTTCGGCGACTACACTGCAAGCGAGCTGGAAAAGGATCCGTATCCAATTATGCTGATGGCGGCCGATATGATGATAGCCAGCCGCGACCCTGCAAAGCGTCTTTTCAAATTCGTCAACGTCTATGATCTCGGCATAAACCTCAAAACCTGGCTTACAAAGTATATTCTTTCCGACGCCGAGCTTGTCGAGCGCTGGGGCGGCAGGGATGCGGCCACGATATACGCGCGCTTTATCGCCGGCGGCGTTATGCACACATACAACATGTGGATACTCGATGATTTCGATGTCTCGGCAGAGACGCTTGCGCAGACTCTGTGCAATATACTCGTAAACGGTATCAAGGCTTTTGAAGTGAAGTAAAACAAGCACAAAATTTCAAAAGGCACAGCGGAAGCTGTGCCTTTGCATTTGAGAATTTCATTTGAGCCATTTGAGCATTTAATTAAAAGGAGATATAATATGAAAAAGATTGCCGTTATAACCGGAGCCTCCTCCGGCATGGGCAGAGAATTTGTATATGCAATAGATAAGGACTCAGAGCTTGACGAGCTGTGGGTCATCGCCCGCCGCGAGGAAAGGCTTCTGGAGCTTCAGCCGCAGGTCAGGGCAAAGATTCGTCCCGTGGTTTTAGACCTTTTGGACAGGAACAGTCTGAGTCAATTCAAGGCGCTGCTCGAGATAGAAAAGCCGGAGGTCAAGGTTTTGGTGAATGCAGCGGGCTTCGGTCTTTTCGGAGAATACACCGGGATGGACATGGAAAAGCAGCTTGAGATTATAGACCTCAACGACCGTGCGCTGACCGGAATGACCTATATTACACTTCCCTATATGCCGGACGGGGCACAGATATACAACATGGGCTCGATGTCCTCGTTCCAGCCGGTTCCGTATATAAACGTTTACGGCGCGTCGAAGGCGTATGTGCTCAGCTTCTCAAAAGCGCTGCGCGTCGAGCTGTGTAAGCGCAATATCCGCGTTATGGCCGTGTGCCCCGGCTGGATACAAACGGAGTTTTTCAGCCACGCGATACACGACGATACCGTAAGCTATTTTAACCGCTACTACGGTCCCAAGGAGGTCATAGAAAAGGCCGTAAAGGACATGCACCGCAACAAGCCCGTTTCCATCCTCGGCCTGCCCGAGAGATTGCAGGTGCTGGGCGTTAAGCTCCTGCCTACCCGCTTTGTTCTGAAAACCTGGTGCAGACAGCAAAAAAAGCCGTTTGATTATTGATAACATTGATAACACAGTAAGGCTCCCGTCCGTTGGACGGGAGCCTTATTC
>ULQM01035529.1_pt1 | contig 43353 bp, 38 predicted proteins | sample 1954451 | NCBI WGS metagenome assembly ULQM01 (sample SAMEA4835655, study PRJEB28245) | human gut metagenome | biome: gut microbiome; material: fecal sample | place: Denmark | collected 2008 | reverse complement strand
GATTTACAGTCTGCCCCATTTGGCCACTCTGGTAACCACCCGTCTTGTTGTCCAATAAATTCACTGAGTAAGAACTCCGTCTTTCGACCAGTCTCTTCTTCTCTTCTTTTTCTTGAGCCTCTTGTCGGATTCGAACCAACGACCCCGAGATTACAAATCACGTGCTCTGGCCAACTGAGCTAAAGAGGCAAATCCTTGCAGCCGTTTTGTTTGGCTTTTAATTTAGGACCTGTTGTAAAACGGCTGCAAAGATAGGCATTATTTTTTAATCTCCAAAACTTTTGGGAGTTTTTTTTATCTTTCGCGTTGTTTTTCTTTAAATTTCGCCAATTGCACCCTCATTGCGTCGATGCAAAGGTCAACTCCCTCCTCAAAAGTATCACACGTTTTTTCGACGAATAAAGTAGATCCTGGAACCGATACAGTCATGCTTGTTTCTTTATTTAATGCAGTGGCAGGCTTAACTACTTTCAGTTGCACCTCTACTTTCTTAATATCCTCGAATGATTTCTCAAGTTTGGCGGTTTTCTTTTGGATAAACGCCTGCAGTTTTTCGGTAGCGTCGAAATGAATCGACTGAATTTTTACTTCCATACGTACCTCCTGTTTTAAATTTAGGGTTAAGCCCTCGGATGGGCATTTGAATAAATACGCTTCAACTGCTCAAACGTCGTGTGAGTATATATCTCCGTCGTTGCCAGGCTTTCGTGCCCGAGCAGTCTCCGCACGCTCTCTATTTCAGCATCATGATTGAGCATGGCTGTGGCGAACGTATGCCGCAACACGTGCGGCGAGCGCTTCTTGAGCGAACAGACAGACGCAAGCGCCGTCTTTACCTTCCGTCTCACGACATCATCTTTAAACCTCTCCCCCTTTTCGTTCAGGAAAAAAGCGTCCGACAATTTATGCACCTCAGCATCGCGCTTATTCTTATATATATATAATGCGAGCCTCAGCTCTTCGCCGAAAGGTATTATACGCTGCTTGTTACGCTTGCCCGTAACCTTCAGCTCGCAGTTTGTCAGATCCACCGACACATCATCCAGCCCGGTAAGTTCGGAAAGTCTGACGCCCGTCTCATAAAACACCATCAATATCGTACGCAGGCACACGTCGTCATAATCCTCGGTCCATCTTTCCGGATCGAGAAGCGAGTTCATGTCCTCCTCCCTAAGGAACTGCGGAAGCGGCGCCTCCTTTTTAGGGCCGCTTACACCATACGTAGGATCATGTTCAACAAGATTTCGGGATAATGCAAAACGATAAAGGGAACGCACCGCACTCAATCTTCTATTGATTGAAGATGCTGTGTTTCCTTTATCCATCATACTCTCCATCCAGTCACGGATGATATCGGAGTCAACCGACTCCCAAGAGAGATGATCATCCAAATTTTTGAAGTACGACTCGAATGCCGAGACATCCTCGCCGTAACTTTTCACTGTCAGCGCAGAACGGTTGCGTTCATACTGCAGATAGTTCAAAAATTCTTTTATTATCATCAATCCGTTGCTCAAATCATAATATATTTCGGCAACGAATATACAAAATAAAATTCAAACTACCAAATTTTTGAGGTACTTTTTAGTCCTCAGCTGCGCGCAATTTCTGTACGTAAACGGCGTGTTCCATCTTGAGTCTCTTCAGCACAGACGGTTTGTTATACTGCTGACGCTTGCGCAGTTCCTTCATTACGCCTGTCTTTTCAAATTTTCTCTTAAACTTCTTGAGAGCTCTCTCGATGTTCTCACCATCTTTAACTGGTACAATTATCATGCTGTTTTTTATTTTAAATTATTTATATTATACTTATTTTTCTGGCTACTGCCACAAAATGCGGTGCAAAATTACACTTTATTTTTCATACGACAAACTTTTCATACGTTTTTTTTATGTTTAAGCCAAAACTTTTATAATCAACCCCTTTCATTTCTCAATATCGGGCCTTTCTTAATATTTTTCCGTAAACACATCCACAAAACGTAATAGCAGTACGCCCACCCTTCCGGAGATGATTTCATACATTCATACGGTTACCGGAATACCATGCTTTTTCCGATTATTTTTTGCTGTCATACATGCCGAATGACTATCCCAAGTACCACAGGCAACATCCACTATCATGATTCATGGCATTCACCGATAAGCATATAAGTCTGACGGATAAAATAACGAAATCATATACAATGACACATATCGTATATAATAAAATGTATGCGCGCACATACACTCGACAACCGCCGACCGTATGCACGCGCCATTAATGTGTAGCCGTCAAAGTTCTGCGTCGTCCATCGGATAATGTACACCCCACTCTTTGCGCAACGAGTCGAGCATACCCATCACGCGCAGCGTCTCGGCATGCGGCATATCCTCACACTCGAGCTTGCCGTGCTCCAACGCGTCGATGCATGCCTGCACCTCATACTCGTAACCGGTAATCTGCGGCGGACAGCACACCGTGCGCACACGGCGATGATCAGCCGAATAAACATCGGCACGCTGCGGATTGTTTATGTTATCCACGATGAAGTATCCCTTATCACCGTTCACAATGCCCAGGCGGTCACCGGCACAGAACACGTTGCACTGCAGAGCAGCCATCTTGCCGTCGGCATATTTTAATGTTATGCTGTCCTGGAAATCGACACCCTCTTCCGACTTTATCGTCGTAGAACATATATCGCTTATATCCGTGCCGAACGCCATGAGCGCGAAGTTCAGGTTATACAGGCCTATGTCGAGCAGCGCGCCGCCGGCAAGTTCCGGTTTGCGTATGCGTTCCTTGTCGGCTATGGCATAACTCAGATGAGCCGTAAGAGTCATCGGCCGCCCTATCGTACCGTCATTCACCATCGCATTTATTATCTTCGTGAACGGCATATAGCGTGTCCATATAGCCTCAGTGATGAACACGTTTTTCTCGTGCGCGAACTTCAGCAGCGCCTCCGCCTGGCGCAGGTTTGCGGTGAAAGCTTTCTCACACAACACCGGCTTGCCGTGCTCTATGCACATGTGAGCGTGGAGATAATGATGCGAATGTGGAGTGGCGACATACACCAGATCCACCTCCGGATCGTTCAGCATCTCCTCATACGACCCATACGCACGGGCAATGTTATGCTGTCCGGCAAAGCCGCAGGCCTTGTCATACGACCTCGACGCCACAGCATAAGGCTCGGCGCCCTCCATTCTCTCGAGCGTCGTGGCCATGGCATGTGCTATGGAGCCCGCGCCCAGTATTCCTACTTTGTATGTCTTCATATATCGCTTTTCTTTAACTCTTTAAGCACAAAGTTAATCATTATGTCGCTTTCAAGCAAGCATTAACTTTAAAAAAGAATGTTACTCATAAATATACGTCACAATATTCTTTATCGATACAGCATTATCGGAAGTTCGACGAATTCATAATAATGCCGACCGCACATCAATCGTTCTCGTAACATTGATACACAGCCTCTCCGTAATTAAGCCTATGACATACGCTTCATTACATCTTTTTAAGCGCATATATTTTGACTTCACCGCATCAAGACCTTTACAAAATAGAAAATCGGCGAAGCCGCATCAACTGCCATACAAAATAAATAACTTTTGGAGACTATAGCTATATTGTTCATATCTTTCTGATTGTCAGTATTATAAAGATACTGACAATTTTCGTTAATCACAAAATTTACAGGCATCTGCAATCCTACGGACTCCCGTCATATTATAATGGTCCACCTTATTATGTTTTCAAGCACTTGAACCCGAATCGGTCATCATAATTCAGTCCGCATTTTTACTTTATATTGAACGCATTTTAGTTGTTTTTTGCAGGCATAGCGAGCTATGTCAAGAAAACCGAACAAAAGCCGATGGAAAACAAAAAGACGGCTGAAAGCATGAACGTACAAAATAGATAAAACCAGATGCAGTCTAATGACCGATTTGAGTTAAAACAAGTCCATAGCATAACGTCCTTATTTTGACAATGAGCTTTATTTTTAACATTTCCGGATAGGGGTTTATCAGCAGTTGAGCGTGATAGCATATACAGGATCGGATAAATGGAAACTTCATAGATCCGGCTTCCTACTAAAAAATAGATTATAGCAACTACTGTACACAAATAACAAATTCTGATTATGAGGACTAATACTCCAACACGACCATTACTTTTCAATAATGGTGAAACATATGGATACACCATCTTTCGTAAAGGGCATAATGCAAAAGACGATAGTGCGTAAATATACAAAGCGTATGTTCCATAACTATTTACCTTATAATATAATAAGAAAGAATTGGCATAATGTCATATCAGATTATAACTATCCAAACTAAATGTAAAATTTAAAACTATTGTACAATGAAAAGAATCACTAATTTAAGAAAATCATCCGTCATCATCTTATCGCTTCTGTGCCTTTTGGTATGTTACGCCTGTTCCGATGACACGCCGGAATCATACAAAGTTCGTGTTCATATAGAAGCCAATACCAACGAACCCGTAAGAATATATGGCATAAAAAATACCTCACCTGAAAAAGGTCTGGTTATTCGAAACAGCTATGATAAAAGCTTTTATGCCCAGCATGACGGCTTGTCTATTGAAGCAAGATGCAATGACGAGAATACTTTAATAAAAATAAAAGTATGGGTGAATGGAAAGCTCAAAGCAGATGTGTCAGGCAATAAGTATTTAACGAGCGGGTATATTCGTTTTGATAAATGACGTCTTAAGTTCGACAAATTCAGGATAATACAAGCTGTGCATCAATCGTTCTCGTAACATTGATGCACAGCTTTGGTGAAGCGATAGTTTGCTACAATTGCATCCAAGAAATTGACAATAAAATTATCAAAGCTCATAAGTTTTGAGCCGAAAATCACTGTTTCCATATATAGGAAAAGTAATATTGCACAAGTCTAGCATTCAAGATATAGAACATTTTATTATAATTGCAGACACTGCAACTTCTTCAGTTTTGATTCTACAATGCCACGATTATGCACAGGTATTTACATCAAAACCTTTACGTTTTTTCATTATTCATAAAGAGCAATCAAACGGTCATTATATCCCTTTGTCTAATAAATTGAAACTTTCAATAATATAGTTTTTCTATTTCTGACCAATGTATGTTAAAATATTTATCTATCGAATTTATAATTTCATGAATTACCATATTGGGAGTATTCATAACATCAATATTTATATATGATAACACTTCCTTCAAAAAAGAACTTTTTGAGTGTCTTTGCTTTATAATGCAATAGTTGTAACGAAAAAATTCCTTCCAAATACAATCAAAATTATAATCTTTCTGCTTTCGTAAATAAATTAGCACTTCTTGATGTACTGTCATATCTCCTAACTCCTTTATAAGAGAAGAAGCATTTCTATAATAACTATCTATAGACTTAATAGTTTTTTGTTCCAAATCAAAATTAAAAATTCTAAATCCCTTAGTCTGAAAAATCAGATTCCAACAAAGTATTCTAAAATCCAAATTTATGATCATTTTTCGTATTTCTGAATTAGGGAACAAATCATTAAAATTATATTTTGACTTTATCAGTATACTATAATGATTGTATCTACCGATTTCCTCATTACCCTTCTCTATGAATGTAATTATAGCATACGATAAAATAAGAGAGACCACATTAAATGGATTTCTCTGGTAATCACTATTTATATAGCTACTAGGCTTAGACAAACCTGCATAAAAAACATATTCATCAGGAAGTAATTCAGCTGTAGACCGTAGACTATATTCCACATAATCTTCTGGAGCAAGAAAATCTTCATCACCAAAATTCAGCCTAAAATAAGGCAAAAAAATCATGTTAAATATTCTCGGCGATATGTTTCTACGTATATAATTAACTAACAGATTCTTTGTTTTAAAATTCTGCTTATTGTATATAGAATAAGAAAAGACGACCGTATCATCTGATGTAATTTTATCCAATAGCATACATAGATTATTTTTCCCATTAAACATGGAATCATCGTCTATGAAAAAATAAGGATTCATTACAACAATGTCAGAAGCTGTAAATGCACAATACGTCTGATAATCCTTTATCGCCCTAATGCTCCGGGATACTACTTCTGAATGAAATTTTCTATCCATATAAATAGGAACTATCCTATACCCAGCTTCAATTACTCTACTATAAAAATAATATAGAATTGGTTCAATTATTGAAGCACCAGACCCACCTATCATAAACAGATATAATTTTCTGGATTTTAGATTAATAGAAAATCTATTTTTATCTTCAAATACAATATCATTAGATATTTTAAGTAACTTACTCATAAGACCGTTTTATAGCTTTATAAATTTCACTATTAAAAAATTCATCTGGAATTTCAAATATTTGGCCACTCTGTTCAAATCTGACAAATTCACTCTTATCTGGTTTTATATCTATGATACGACTATTTGTAGGAACAACTGACTGAATACGATCCTGTACCATTTTTTTTACTGTCACCTCAAAATTAGACTCTACATCAATTACAGACATCTGTATGGTCTCTAAAAAATTTAAACTTTTGGGCAAATTTATAGGGAATCCTTTAAATTCATATCCAGGATTAACTGTAATAATCTTTCGCCCACAATTATAGGCTTCCATTATTTCACGTCTCACCCAATCACGTTCATTTATACATCTGGCAAGTGCATTAGCGGTAAGTAAAAGTATAAATATCTTACAATTTCTTATTGCAGGCAATATAGCTTTTTCAAAATCATTATCTTTTATTTCACTATAATCAAAAAAAACATTATATCCATATAATTTAAGTTCTTTTGTTAATAATCGAGCTATATCCCGACCTTCCACACGACCTAGAGAATCAACTCTACGATAACTTACAAATATATCATATTCCATACACAACCATATTATTTAACTAAACTTAAGTTGAATGAATTATAAATGAAAAATATTAATTATCGATAGTTTTATAGTACCTAAATACTGATAACTACAAATGATAATTGCTATAATCACAGAAAGCAAAATTATAAAATTATTTTGTATGGCAGTTGATTTAGCTTAACTTATTTTCATTTCTTCAATTTTTAGACACAATGATGGCAAAATAAAGTTTTTCCAACATTTCGAATGATATGAGGGGTATATTGGGTAAATAAACGTAGCCTAAAATACCTCGTGAGTTCGACTAATTCAGAACAATACAAGCTGTGTATCAATTGTTCTCATAACATTTATGAACGGCTTCTTTGGAAAGTGGCAATATGCTGATATTGCACTCAATAGTTGTCGATAAAATTATCAAAGCTACTATGTTTTGAACCGAAGGTCTCTGTTAGCGGAACTAGATAAAGTAATCCTTATCACCGACAATCTTTCCATAGATGAAATCCACAAAAGCCTTGTATTCAAGAGGTTTACGGTCATCCACGTCACCCAGATTAATCATAAAATTCAGGAGATCTCCGCGTTCATTGCATATCAGATGAAGTTTGAATCCGAAGAACCAGCCCATGGAACATTTACCTCTCTGTGCTATTCCTTTGAACATCTTATGGATACGGATTCTCTGGTTCCTGCATACCCGTAAAGAAGTGGAGTCAACGAAGCTGATGCCTGTGCATTTTTCCAAAAGGACCTTCTTGATGAACAGAGCCAACGGGATGACTACTTCTTTTTCCAGTTCTACAAAAAGGTTATAAGAGACAACATTGGGAAAGAGATGGCGTATATGACGGCAGACCTTTTCCACATAGAAATGTTTCAGACAACGGTAGCCCGAGTCATGGAAAAGTATCATGATAAGCTCTGCCTTTGATGATATGGTGGAGAAACAGTGATATGGGCATTTCATGACAGGTTTTAGTGTATATTTTGACATCATTGCATCAAAAAACTTACAAAATTGAAAATCAGCGAAGCTAAATCAACTGCAATACAAAATAATTCTATAATTTTGCTTTCGGTAATAAAATAGATTATAGTTTGTAAACATTTGAGATTATGCATCATAAAGTTACAACGATTTTCGCTATGTACAAAATTATATAAATTTACATTTTATTCAAATCACATTAGAAACCATAAAATCCAAGATAAATATGAATAAAACCATTTTTATTAGTTATTCCACTAAAGACAAAAATCTTGCATATTCTTTAGTTGAGTTTTTAGAGAATAGAGGTTTTAGTTGTTTTATTTCATCAAGAGATATACCATTAGGGAGCGATTGGGCTTCTTGTATAATTGACGCTCTTGAAAAAGCCAAATTAATGATAATAATATTTACTGAAAATTATAATAAATCAGTACAGGTAGATAGAGAAATTTCTGTCTGTTGTGACTTAGAAAAACCAATAATACCATTAAGGGTTTCTAATGAACCTTTAATTCGATTAAAAAAATATTATTTAAATAATATAAACTGGATTAATTTTAAGCAAGACAATGAGGATTATAATACCCTCATAAATAATATACAAAATATCATTCAACCTGATTGTAAAACTACACTTGAAGAAAAAAACATTTTAGGAGACTCTTTATATAAAGTTTATTTTGGAAATGAAATAAAAGAAGAAATGATTTATCAAGCAGTTGAAATTGATAAATTAGTTTACAATGATTCTTATATAGGAGATTATTACAAATGCATTAATTGGTGGGAAAAAAATAAATTTATCTATGTAATGATTCAAGATATAAGAACAAAAAAAATTATTGGCTATATTAATTCAATGCCTATTGACAATATACTTTATAATAAAATAAAAAATGGGGAGATAATAGATGTTATGATAGGCGAAGAAGATATTGAAACTTATGACCTACCTGATATATATAATCTTTATATATCTTCAGTTGCATTACACCCAAGTTATCATAACACTGGAGCTTTTAAATTTTTGTATGATGCTTTAATGAAATTAATTACAGAATTATTCAAAAGAGAAATATATTTTTCCAGAATTCTAGCTGATGCAGTATCACCAATAGGTGAAAAATTATGCAAATATATAGGAATGAATAAATGTAAAGAATCTAAGCATCAATCAAAAATATACGAAGGGATGTTAATACCTAATAATTTAAGATCAACAACAAGGCTAAGTAAAAAAGTTTTTGAACTATATGAAACATTAATAATGTAAATTATAATTTAATGCAGGTTCGACAAAATAAATGCATATAAATATGGTTATTCACGAAATTGCTGTATCTTGTAATAACGTGAGTTCGACGAATTCAAAATAATGCGAACTGTGTGTCAATCGTTCTTATAACATTGACACACGGCTTCTTTGAAAAGTGGCTATATGCTAATATTGTACTCAATAGTTGTCGATAAAATTATCAAAGCTCCTGTGTCTTGAACCGAAGGACGCTATCTACATAACAAGAGAAAGTAATGTTCTAATTATGTAATGTTCTTAAGCGCGTCATTGTATCCATTAAATCCGAACTCGAAGTAATTATGAAATTCAAGAGTTCTCAGCGTTCGCATATAATAATTATAATAGAAAGAAGAGAAATTTCCTTACAATGCGAGAAAACGCGGAAAACAACTTACAATTTTTCTTGACTAAATTTTGACAAAATAAATTCGCAAAAGAGATGTGAAGGGATGTTAAATAGGATGTGATAGAGGTCGTTTCGGGCTGTGATGTCTATTGATATACCCTATAACGTAGTCCGGAAGAATACATTTTGTGTTCTGATAATGCCCATTTCGCGATGCGATTAAGCCCATATTAGGGTGCGATATGGTGCTTTTCGGCCTCTGAAATGGGCCATTTCGCAAGGTGAAATGGTGCTTTTTGCAAAGCGGGGGAATGGTTCTTGAACATAAAGTATTGCTATTCAATGGATTACGTAAAGTGCTCATAATTCGCGTATTTGCGGTCGAGGGAGAGTCTGCTCGCAAATACGCGCTTATTTTTTGGGGTATAATGGGAAACTGAGACGGAAAAAGCGAAATGTGGTTATAATTTGAAAGTGGGGCATATTGGGGACATTCGGGAAGAAGAGGATGGCGTTTATTAGGGTGCGGAAACGTAGTCAGTCTATTGGAATTAGACTCAGTGGGGGGCTACTGAGAAAAAAAAGTGGTTTACTGCTTTGTTGTTGAACAAACTTTATAATATTATTGGAATGATACAGGATAGAGGTCGGCAGGGATAAATTCGGGGGAACAAGGTTTATACGATTTGTGGGGGCGATTGCTTTTCGATATCTTTTCATAAGATAGGGGGTGGATTGGATATATCAAAACTAAAAAAACGGTTGTTCTTTATTTTGTCATTGCGCTCGCCTTTCGCTATCTTTTAAGAAGATAGGAGGCGACTCGGCAATAGCAAATCTGTAAAAACTTCGTTTTTCCGTTTGCTATTGCACTCGCCTTTCACTATCTTTGTACCACAACAAATTAATCTTACGACTATGAAAACGGAATTCGAGAAGATGAGGAGCGGGGAGATGTACCGCTTCGACAGGGGCGAGATATACGAGAGTCTGGTGCATGCCAAGCAGTTGTGCGCGCGTCTGCAGACCATGACGATAAACGATGACGACTACCGCAGCGTGATAGAGGAGCTCATACCGGGCATACCTGAATCATCGACTGTGTGCCCACCGTTCCACTGCGACCACGGCAACGGCATAGTGATCGGGCGCAACGTATTCATAAACTATAACTGCGTGATGCTCGACGGCGGGTGGATACGCATCGGCGACAACGTGAAGATAGGACCGGCGTGCCAGTTATATACTCCCCACCACCCCATTGACTACGTGGAAAGGCGCGAGGAGAAAGAGACGGCCTACCCCATCACCATCGGCGAAGACACTTGGTTGGGCGGCGGGTGCATAGTTTGTCCGGGCGTGACAATAGGCAAGCGCTGCATAATAGGGGCTGGTTCGGTGGTCGTGCACGACATTCCGGACGACTCGCTTGCCGTGGGCAATCCTGCCGTAGTGAAACGCAGCCTTATATGAACAGGGCGCGGACGCATCCGGGATATCGGTGTGCGTCTGCGCCCTGTGACTTTCAGAGCGGTGAGCAGGCATCCTCAAGCCAGCGACACTCGTCGGGTTGGAGATGCGGAGCCAGCTTTTCGTAAACACGGCGGTGGTAATCGTCGAGCCACGCCCGTTCCTCGTCTGTAAGCATAGACGCTATTATCGGCGTCTTGTCTATAGGGCAGAGCGTGAGCGGTTCGAACTCAAGGAAGCGTCCGAACTCCGTCTCCATATAGTCTTTCACCATCAGCATATTCTCAGTCCTAACGCCGAAGCGTCCCGACAGATAGAGTCCGGGCTCGTCGGTTACGGTCATGCCGGGCACGAGCGGTGCCGGACGCCACTCCATGCGTATCTGGTGCGGACCTTCGTGCACGTTGAGATAGGAGCCCACGCCGTGGCCCGTGCCGTGCAGGAAGTTCATGCCCTCGCGCCACATGGCCATTCGTGCGGCGGCGTCGAGCTGAGTGCCTGACGCCCCGTAGGGGAACTTCAGGTTCTGCAACTGCAGGTGTCCCTTCAGCACGAGCGTATATACACGCCGCTGCTCGTTGGTCACCGGTCCGAGAGCTATGGTGCGCGTTATGTCAGTAGTGCCGTCGGCATAGTGGGCACCGCTGTCTATTAGTATCAGACCCTCGGGCCTCAACATGGCGTCGCTCGCCGGAGTGGCCTCATAATGCACTATCGCGCCATGCTCCTGATAGCCGGCTATGGTGTCGAACGACAGGTCTCTGTACATCGGGTCGGCGGCGCGCAGCTCGCGCAAGTGCTCGCTGACAGTGATCTCTGTCTGTCCGCCACGCTCCACGGCAGGTTTCAGCCACATGAGGAACCGCACCAGAGCCACACCGTCGCGGATCATTGAGCGGCAGAAGCCTTCGGTCTCGGCGGCGTTCTTAACGGCCTTCATTGTCGGCACGGGCGACGAGTGTCTTATCACGTTGTGCGCCGTGGCCACCTTATAAAGCGTATAATTGGTCTCGTCGGGATCTATCAGGATGTTGTATTCGGGATATTTCTTCAGTCCGCGCGCCACATTGGCGTAGTCGTCAATCGTCACACCGTCGGCCTTCAACTCACCGACAATCTGCGGCGAGAGTTTCTCACGGTTGATGAACAGCGTTGCCCTGTCCTGCGCTATGAGCAAATAGCTCACGAACACCGGGTTGCAGTGAACGTCGGTTCCGCGCAGGTTGAGTGTCCAGGCAATGTCGTCGAGTGCCGACATGAGCATTCCGTCGGCATGCACCTCGCGCAGTGCGGCACGTATGCGGCGCAGTTTGTCGGCGCGGGTCTCGCCCGCATACCTTATGTCGTGCACGCAAACCTCACCCTCAGGCACAGCCGGACGGTCGGTCCATATCTCCTCAAGAACATCGAGATTGGTGCGCACGGTTATTCCTCCAGCCCTTCGCAGGTCGGCGATGAGAGCCTCAGCCATTGTCGTGCTGCAGCTCATGCCGTCGATGCCTATCTCTGTCGATGCCGAGCCTTGCAGCTGCGAGGCAATCCAGCGGGCAGGTGTGGGCGTGCCCTCCACCTTTTCTTTCATAAGCACGAACTCCGTATTGCGCAACTGTTCTTCGGCTGCCAGGAAATAGCGCGAGTCGGTCCACAGCGCGGCGGCATCCATAGTGACCACCGCCAGGCCCGCCGATCCGTCGAAGCCCGATATCCATTTGCGTCCCTCCCAGCGCGACGGCACATACTCACTGCCGTGCGGGTCGGTGCTCGGAAACACGAAAGCGGCGAGGTGTTCGCGCCTCATCACCTCACGCAGGCGTCCGAGTCTTTCTTCTATGACGTTTTCCATAAATTGCTGTTATTGGTTTAGTGTTATTGCAAACTTACAAAATTTATTCCTATTAACGGCTTATACATTATATATTTTAACGCGCGCGTAGGTTTCATACCGTCCCATCCGGTCGTCGGCATCATGCTCCGGACATCATCATAGAATCCGCAGCGCAGCGCGTAAAAGGCATTTTCGGTATCTTTTCGGCTCAGGATGAATGATTTATCGGGAAAAATCACTATCTTTGAAACCACAGATATAATTATCCCTATATACTGTACGATACACAAAATATTTCATACGTATAGCCCTAAACCTGAATTATGCTTATCTGAATTGAACTATTACACATAACACCACTATTAATAACATCTATCATGGACATTAAGAAAACCAGACAACTTATGTTGTCCGCTACTGCCGCACTGCCGGTGGTGGCTGCCGCACAGGCCGAGGACCAACGACCGAACATCATGATAATCATGGTGGACGACATGGGATACTCTGATCTCGGATGCTTCGGCGGCGAGATAAACACGCCCAACATCGACGCGCTCGCAAGCAACGGTATGCGCTTCACACAGTTTTTCAACGCCGGACGAAGCTGTCCGTCGAGGGCCGCACTGATGACCGGACTATACGCCCAGCAGGCGGGCATCATGGGAATGGGACAGAGTCTGAACAACGAATGTGTCACCATACCCGAGGTTCTCAAGACCGCAGGCTATCACACGGCCATGAGCGGCAAGTGGCATCTGTCGCTCACGCAGGGCATAGGCAACAATGCCGACCAGATGGCGTGGCTGTCGCATCAGAACACATTCGACAACCGGCCGTTCGCTCCGGTGGAGACCTATCCGTGCAACCGCGGGTTCGACGAGCATTGGGGCACCATATGGGGCGTAGTAAACCACTTCGACCCGTTCTCACTCGTGCACAACGAGGAACCGATATACACCGAGGCGATTCCGTCGGACTTCTATTCCACCGACTTCATAACCGACAAGACAATAGACATGCTCGACGACCTGAAATCGGAGGATGAGCCTTTCTTCATGTACGTGGCATACAATGCGCCACACTGGCCGTTGCACGCCAAGCCGGAGGACATAGCCAAATACAAGGGCATGTATGACGAAGGATGGGACGTGCTGCGCGAGAAACGCTACGCACGCATGGTGGAACTCGGACTGATAAGTCCCGGACAGACGCCTGTATCGCGCAACGAGTCGGGACGACTTTGGGAGAACGAGACCGACAAGGAGTTAGAGGCGGCCAACATGGAGGTGCATGCGGCCATGATAGACTGTGTGGACCAGGGTGTGGGACGCATAATACAGAAACTCAAGGACACAGGTGAATATGACAACACCATCATCATATTCTCATCAGACAACGGCGCTTCGTCGGAGAATTACAGCATAGGCGAGTTCGACAGACACGACCGAACACGCGACGGACAGATGGTGACCCACAACTCGAGAACACCGGGCGACGAGCTGTCGTACAACTATCTCGGCACGGGATGGGCAGGAGCCATCAACACACCGTTCCGCTACTGGAAGGCGGAATCGTTCCACGGAGGCATCGCCGCCCCGACCATCGTGCACTGGCCGGCAGGAATGAAGAGCGGACGCGGCACGATAGTGAACGAGCCTTGTCACTTCATCGACATCATGCCGACTTGCATCTCGCTTGCAGGCGCCGAATATCCTACGACATACAAGGGCCACAACATTCATCCGCTCGCAGCCGAGGGCCGCAGTCTGCTGCCTCTGATAAGCGGCGAGGGAGAATGGAACGGCGAGCGCACGCTGTTCTGGGAGCACGAGAACGGACGCGCCGTACGTGTAGGCAACTGGAAAATGACATCGCTGCGCAACGGTGGATGGCAGCTGTTCGACCTGTCAACAGACTATTCGGAGACCAACAACGTGGCGGCCGAGCATCCTGACAAGGTGAGAGAACTGAAGACGCTGTGGAACAACTGGGCTAAAAGCGTGGGACTGACCGTCGAGGAAAACATGCCCGACACGGAGAAAGAACTGCTGTTCTATTACCCGTTCGACGGTGACCTGAAAGACAAATCGCCGAACAACTACGCGCTCACCTCAAACGGACACAGCTTCGACGAAGGCAAGTTCGGGCAGGCTCTGTCGCTCAACGGCAATGCCCAGTATCTGGATTTCAACACCACCGGTACCGTAGATACAAAGAATACGCAATATACTATATGTGCATGGGTTTACGATGAAGAGACTGCCGTGCCCACATCGGGTGCTGTGGAGAACGGCAATTACTTCCGCGATGAGATTCTGCTTGCGCAAAAAGACAACAGCGGAACGGGCCGAATATTGCTCTATACGCGCCTTGAAACACCCACGGCAGGCGGCGACACAAGATACTTCTTCAACAATTTTCTCGGCAACCGGCACAATCCGGCATCCGACGGTTCATTCAAACGGGGTGTATGGCAGCACGTAGCAATAGTGTGCAATCCGGCAGACCGCACCGTGACTTACTACATCAACGGTGAGCGTGACCGCACTGTCTCAACCAATGCGTTCGAAGCCTGCAAGGGAGGTTTCCGCATAGGCGGACACAAAAACAACAAAGACTACTGGCACGGAAAGATAGATGAGCTGTACTTCTTCAAAGGTCTGCTGTCAGCAGAAGAGATTCGTGACGTACGCGACAACGCATATCTCACCGACGGTATAGACAAGGCCGAGGCGTCAGACAGCCGTGTTGTTTTCGACAACAGCACATGCACGCTCCGCACACTCGACGGAAGCACGATGAAAAACGTGACACTCCACTCGCCAGCGGGGCAAAAATTAATTGATATTACAGACAGATCACGCATCTCGCTCAAGGATTTCCCAAAAGGAATATACATTGCGAACGTCTCTGATTATAACGGAGGCAATCTGTCATTAAAAATCACACTTTAGTCTGTCAGAACTGCTCCGACGCAGTAAAATACAAGCATTGAAAGGCGAAATTTTCTTTATCGCCTTTCAATTTTCCCTCTATCTGCATTCATATTTTATTATCATAAAAGTAAATAACAATATAATTCCTGCGCAATTTAGAACAGTAAAAAGCACGAAACGGAGTCTTTCGGCGTGAAAATGTATTATTTTTAAGACATAGATTGAACTATTCTTCTAATTTAAGACCCAAAAGTTAAATACTGAATGAATTATTCTGTTATCATAAAAATGGTATTTTTCAATAGCCGCTATCGATTTTTCCGTTAGCAAGATATTCCACACCCTTTGTCAAAGTCATACCTTTGCGACGTCTTAAAAAAATTATGACTATGAATGTTTATATTATCACATGGGCTGTAATCGTAGGATTTCTGATCCTGACATTTGTTTTCAGAATTATCGAAAACTTCCGCAAGGAATGTAACGACAAAGAGCATAATCCTCATTTTTTCGAAATAAGCAAGGAAGACGAACTGTTCTATTGCCCGGGCGACGAAAATCTTATAGATGAACCTGAATACATGTAATCAGCAGGCAGACGCAAACAGTCTGCCTACCACCAAGGAAGTCTGCATGTTTCTTTCCGATTATGCAGCATGGCTTATGGGTTGCGGTGCCACTTGTGCACGCATAGAGAAAAACATACGCCGCATGTCGGAAGCATTCGGAAAAGAGTCGGACATGGCAGTAATGCCTGCACACATCCACTTGTCTGTATGGAACAAGGAGCACACCGATTCATACAGCAACATCAAAAGAATCCACAAGTGTGGCATCAGTTTCAACATCAACACCAAACTGAGCAAACTCAGCTGGGATGTTGCGGACGGACGCGCCGACTTCAAGCAAGCATGCAGCAATTTTGAAGAAATCACCAAGACCAAACCGGAGAATCAACGGATGGTCCTTCTGTTGGCCTCACTGGCCAACGCTGCCTTCTGCCGCCTGTTCGGAGGCGACGCAGCAGCCATGCTCATTGTCTTTATCGCCACACTTGCAGGCTACAGACTCAAACAGATAATGCTAAGTGAGAAACTTGATACACGCCTCACTTTCTTCTGTTCTGCATTTTTTTCTTCTGTAATATGCACCGGAAGCCACATCTTCGGATGGGGAAACACACCTGAGATAGCAGTCGGAACAAGCGTGCTCTATCTTATTCCAGGTATTCCGTACATCAATTCGGTCAGCGATATGCTTGACGGTCACTACATCTGCATGTTTGGCAGACTGACCGACGCCATTGTTCTCACAGCATCACTCTCGGCAGGCTTATGCGCCGGAATGTTGCTCATGAATCTCAGCCTATTCTGATCTCAGACATGACATTATGTTGCCAAACGGACAAAAGGCAACATATGTCTATATATTTTTTTAACAGAAAACTTCAAAATAAAGTATTATGCTTTTGCAAATATTGCAGGACGGATTCTTCGCAGCAATCGCTGCCATTGGTTTCTCAAGCATCAGCAACCCGCCCCACCGCACTTATCTGTATTGCGCCATCACGGCTGCTATAGGTCATTCAGTGAGATTCATACTCATGAATAACGGCCTGTTCCAGACACACATCATATTGGCAAGCACCATCGCCGCCTTTGTCATCGGCTTCGTTGCCGTATTTTTCACACGGTTCACCAAGAGTCCGGCAGAGACTTGCTTCTTCCCGGCACTCCTGCCTATGATTCCCGGAATGTATGCTTACCACACAATCGAGGCTTTGGTGATGTGTCTTTATCACAGCGATGAGCCTGTGTTCAACCATTATCTGTATCTGTTGACATACAACGGATTCACGTGTTCGTTCATAATTATCGGCATGGTGGTCGGTGCTACGATACCGGTCTTCCTGCTAAAAAAGATATCTTTTCAAGCAACAAGGTGATAAATATTGTATCTTTGCATACATAACACATCACCACGTGACTCAATCACGCAAGCAAAAAAGGAAAAACTATGGAACTCAGACAGCTGAAATACTTCGTCAAGGCAGCCGAAGCGCTCAACTTCTCTGAAGCTGCGAAGGCTCTGTTCATAACACAAAGCACACTCTCACAGCAGATAAGACAGCTCGAGCAGGAGATGAACGCGCAACTGTTCATGCGCAACAGCCACAACGTGAGCCTCACGGAAGCCGGCGAAGAACTGCTGCCCTACGCACGCAACACGCTCCACTCTGCCGACACTTGCCTTGAGCGCATACACGATCTGCAGCACATGCTTACCGGAACGCTCAACATCGGAGTGACATTCACGTTCAGTCCGATTCTCACCGAGACGCTCATGACTTTCATGAAACAGTATCCGCAGGTGAAGCTTAACATCTGTTATGAGCCCATGACCAACCTTATGGAGAAGCTCGGACACCGCGAACTCGACTTCGTTCTGGCATTCAAACCGACAATCCATTATGATGAGATAGAGTCGCACGTGCTCTTCGGCAACCATCTTGCAGCCGTCGTGCAGGACAATCATCCGCTGGCACAACACGACATGGTGACTCTCGACGAGCTGACACACTACGACATAGCTCTGCCTTCGAAGGGTCTGCAGGCCCGCAACGCCTTCGACAGACTGTCGTCCGGATTCCAGGACAAGCTGAAAGTGCGCATCGAGCTGAACGAGGTGAACATTCTGCTCAAGCTGATACGCCAAAGTCAGATGGTGACCATACTCTCCGAGGCCACCATACACAACGAACAGGGCGTAAAAGCCGTGTCGCTCGACATGCCCGGAAACGGAATGGAAGGCTGCGTACACGTGCTGAAGAATGTCTATAGAAAACGCTCCGCGCTTGAATTCATGCGTCTGCTGAGCGAGTCTAACGCCATACGCGAACGACTGCGCGACTGGCTCTAAGCCTGTACATATAAGGAATAAACCAAAATTCATACATAACCAGTCAACCTCTGAGGGGTTGTTAATGCGCCATCCACACTGTGAATGGCGCGTTTTTGTTAAAAAATCTTATATATTCAAATATATAGAGTTACAACTTAACGAATAAGTTGTTAACTTTGCTGCCGTAAAAAGAATACACCTATCATAAGATTATGAAAATGAATTTATCAAGGATAACGATTCTTTACGCAAATAAAATACATCGTTTCCACCATTGGGGTGTCGCTGCCATAATTTGATTGGCGGCCTCAACGGCATTTTCATAATTCATTACTATTTTTTCCATTCATTTTATTTCATCGTATGAGCAAAAGATTTTGTCTCATAGCATCGCTATGTGCCATGCTATGCGGACACGGGCTGTATGCCCAGGACAACAACCGTCGCATGCTCGGGATTGACGAAATGTTCCGGCTTGCCGACGAAAACAGCAGCAGTATAAAATCGTACAGCACAGGAAAGGATGCCGCAGCAATGGCTCTGAAGAGCGCCAAGGCACAGCGGCTGCCCGACATAAACGCATCGTTGTCGGCAAGCTACTTCGGCGACGGAAACCTGTGGGACCGCGACTTCAGTAACGGTCAGACCATATCGATGCCTCACTTCGGCAACAACTTCGCCCTGCAAGCATCGATGACCGTCTATGCCGGCGGCGCGATAAACAGCGGAATAGCTCTCGCCGAACTCGGAGAACAGATGGCTACGCTCGACTGGCAGAAGAACCGACAGGACATACGCTTCATTCTGACAGGTTATTATCTGAACCTCTTCAAGCTGAACAACCAGGCTGAGGTTCTCGAAAAGAACATCGAACTGACAAAACTCGTGATAAAGAACATGGTGGCTCGTCGCAAACAGGGCTCGGCTCTGAAGAACGACATCACCAGATATGAGCTGCAACTCGAGAACCAGAAGCTGCAACTGACCAAGGTGAACGACGCGAAGAAGATAATGAACCATCAGCTCGTCACCACACTCCACCTGCCGGGAGGCACCGAGATAGTGCCCGACACCACCCTGCTCGCAAACAACGTCGTGGCAGGCAACGAGGACGAATGGCAGCAGAAAGCCTCAACATCGAACCTGTCGCTGCAACAGAGTGGACTGAACGCGGAGATGAGCCGCCAGAAAGAGAAGCTCGAGCGCTCAGAACTGCTTCCGAAAATAGCAATCATTGCCGAGGAACATCTCGACGGCCCTATAACAATCGAGGTGCCGGTGCTCGACAACAACTTCAACTACTGGTTCGTGGGAGTGGGCGTAAAATACAACATCTCGTCGCTCTTCAAGAGCAACAAGAAGGTGAAACAGGCACGTCTGCAGACACGCCGCGCCATGGAAGAGCAGACCATGGCACACGAACAGGTGGAGAACGCCGTGCAGGCGGCATACACCGACTACCTGACATCGTTCACAGAACTGCAGACCCAGACCAAGAAAACCGAGCTGGCAAACCAGAACTACAAAGTGACAGACAACCGCTACCGCAACGACCTGGCGCTGCTCACCGACATGCTCGACGCCAGCAACACCAAACTTGACGCCGAACTCGGACTCGTCAACGCACGCATAGACGTGATTTACAATTATTACAAAATGAAATATTTAACCCACACCCTTTAAAACAGAAAGATTATGATAGCAAGAAGAACCAGAAGAATGATTTATAACATTCTCATACTTTGTTTTCTCGTAGGCGGACTTGTCTATGTATGCTCACGTTTCATACACCTCGGAAACGTGGAATATACCGACAACGCGCAGGTAAGACAGCACATCACACCGGTCAACACCCGCGTACAGGGATTCATAAAGAAAATATGTTTTGAGGAGTTCCAGCCGGTGAAGAAAGGCGACACGCTCCTGATAATAGAGGACGCCGAGTTCAAACTGCGCGTGGCACAGGCCGAGGCCGACCTCAGCAACGCCCTGGCCGGACGCTCGGTAACCACTGCAGGCATAGAGACGACGCAGAGCAACATAGGCGTGAGCGACGCAAGCATAGAGGAAGTGAAGGTAACTATGGAGAACGCACGCCGCGAACTGCAACGCTACGAGAAGCTTCTGAAGGAAGACGCTGTAACCCGTCAGCAGTATGACAACATAAAAACAGCCTACGAGGCAGCCAAGGCACGCTACCAGCAGGCTTCACGCGCAAAACGAAGCACATCGCTCGTGAAGAACGAACAGACTCACCGACTCGGACAGAACGAGGCTGCTGTGAAACTGGCAAAGGCTAACCTCGACCTGGCACGCCTCAACCTGTCATACACCGTCATCACCGCCACATGCGACGGAATAACCGGACGCAAGAACATACACGAGGGTCAGCTCGTACAACCGGGCCAGGCAATGGTAGACATAGTTGACGGCACCGACCTCTGGGTGGTCGCCAACTACCGCGAGACACAGCTGCCCAACATACACGAGGGCGCAGAGGTGACCATGACCGCCGACGCTGTGCCGGGCGTGAAATACAAAGGCGTGGTGGAATCCATATCCGACGCCACCGGAGCAGCCTTCTCACTCATACCTCAGGACAACGCCACCGGCAACTTCGTAAAGGTGGAACAGCGCATACCGGTGCGCATCCGACTCAAGGGCAACAGCGAGGCAGACATGAAGAAACTGCGTGCCGGATTCAACGTGGAATGTAAAGTGAAATACTGATCATGGGTGCACCTGTACTAAACGGGCCGTTCACCATGCCCATGTTCCGCAACTTCGTACCTAAGAAGATACAGCCGTGGATATACGTGGTGTTCGCCTTCATGTTCCAGATTTCGGGAGGCGTCTATCTGGGAGCGCTCAACGAGATGGTGGGTGGTCACTCGCTTCTGCGCGAGGATCTGCAGATGTGTCTGTACTCCAACCTCGCGGGCATGGCCATCTTCTTTCCGGTGCTCTTCCGAATGAAGTTCCGCTTCACCAACAAGACACTGCTCACCGCCTCGGCGCTCGGCATACTCGTGTGCAACCTGGTGGCTCCCTACATCACCTTCCTGCCGCTGCTCTGGGCCGTATGCTTCATTGAGGGCATCTGCAAGATAGAAGGCACCTTCGAGTGTATGTCCACCATACAGCTATGGATGACCCCGAAGCGCGATTTCACGGTGTTCTTCCCTATGCTGCACATCGTGATTCTCGGCAGCATGCAGCTGTCCGACCTTATCACCACCGGCCTGATGTATTATTATCACTGGACCTACATGCACCTCTTCACGGCCGCCATGATGTTCATTATGCTCATCGTGCTGACCTGCTGCGTGCGCCACTTCCGCTTCATGCGCAAGTTCCCGCTTTTCGGCATCGACTGGCTCGGAGGCGCTCTGTGGGCAGCACTGCTGCTCGAGGTGGCAGCCCTGTTCGACTACGGCGAGTATCTCGACTGGTGGAACAGTCCAGTCACATGGCAGCTCACAATCGTCATCATAGCCAATCTTGGCTTCTGCATCTGGCGTATGCTCACCATCCGCCACCCGTACTACGATCCCAAGATATGGAGCTACCGCCACTACATACCCCTGCTGTGCCTCATCACTCTCGTGGAGATAATCCTCGGCACCGAGCATGTGGTTGAAGAGATGTTCTATGACGGCGTGATGCACTACGAGGCAATGGTGAGTACATCGCTCGACTGGTATGCCATAGCCGGCATACTGGCAGGATGTCTGTTCGCCTACTGGTGGATGCACATCAGACGCTACAACTATCTGCGCCTCATCATCATTGGCATGATTGCCCTGACGGCATATCTCGTGGGATTCTATTTCACCGTCTCGTCCGAGATACACATCACACAGCTCGCCCCGATGATCATCTGCCGCTCGTTCGCCTACGCCATACTCAGCGCCACGTTCATGGTCTGTCTGGAGGAGATGATGACCTTCCAGCACTTCTTCCAGGGCCTCAGCGTGTTCAACATGCTCCACATGATTGTGGGAGGTGTGATAGGCGGAGCCATCTACTCGCGCATGATGAACTACTACGTGCCCGACAACCTGGCACGCTACGGCACTTCCGTGGATAGCGTGGCGGTGAGCCGCAACCACATCGACCTGGCATCGTTCATGCAACAGTTCACCACTCAGGTCATGGAGATAAGCATCAAGCAGATATACGGATGGGTGATTTATCTCTGCGCGGGCCTGTTGCTGCTCTTCCTGCTCTACGACACACCTGTCAGACGCAACCTGAAGCTGATGCCATACTGGAAATCGTTTGCCGGAGAAGTGAAGCAAGGCATATGGCGGATGCGCAACAGAAAGATATGAAAAAGGCGTGCGCGATATGCGTCATTTTACTGTCAGACTGCATAAATATACAGTTTTGACAGTAAAATATTTTGACAAAAAAAATTCGTAAAATAGAAACGGAGAGGTGGGTATAAATGTATAAAAGTTGTATATGGTTACATTCCGGAAGCCACAAAAAACTGGCGGTGCTGCGATAAAGCCTATTTCGGACTCTGAAAAGCACCATATCAGCCCCCGAAATGATGCATTTCACACCTCAATAAAGCCCGTTTCATACTACAATAAAGCCCGTTTCGCACGTCGGAGCGGGCTTTATTTTTATCCGGTTTTACTTAAAACGTTGTATGCCAACGGTTTATGCAAACCCTCCAAAACTCGCGTATTTGCGGCCGGAAGCACTGTCGGACGAAAATATCGCCGTATTTTCGAGTTATGCCGGATATTCATTCATTTCTCCGTCACACATTCTGTATATTTATACACATCCTGCCCCGTGCTTCCATACACGCGCCACCGCACACAGACACGGCCTTCACATCCGCACCGCGAGCCGCAATCCGCTGCCCTGCACATACGTCGTCAGCAGATGTCGACCCCTCCGCCCGTGTGTACTTACGCACGCGCCACCTCTTTTTAAGAATAAACAACAATTAAAAAACAAAATAAATACAGCAGATAGTACAAAATTTATTATCTTTGCACGTAGTTAAACCGGAGCCCCCCGGCCAGCCCTCATAAGGCAGACAAGGGCACGGCTCACCTGTAAACAACAACTTTACAAACATAAATAATATTTTTTTATTATGGCATTTTTAACTAATGAGAAACTTACAATCGTCGGCGCAGCCGGTATGATTGGTTCAAACATGGTTCAGACTGCTTTGACAATGGGTCTGACAAGTGATATTTGTCTTTACGACGTCTTCTCTCCGGAAGGTGTTGCTGAGGAAATGCGCCAGAGCGGTTTCGGCGATGTTAAAATCACAGCAACAACAGATGCCAAGGAAGCATTCACAAATGCAAAATACATCATTTCTTCAGGTGGTGCACCACGTAAGGCTGGTATGACACGTGAAGACCTGCTCAAAGGCAACTGCGAGATAGCAGAAGGTCTCGGAAAGAACATCAAAGAATATTGCCCGGACGTTAAACACGTCGTTATTATCTTCAACCCGGCTGACCTCACAGGTCTTGTAACACTGCTCTACTCTGGTTTGAAACCATCACAGGTTACAACACTTGCCGCCCTCGACTCTACACGTCTGCAGAGCGCACTGGCCAAGAAGTTCAACGTAATGCAGAGCGAAGTTAAAGGTTGCGCTACATACGGCGGACACGGCGAGCAGATGGCTGTATTCGGTTCACACGTAACAATCGACGGCAAGAACCTGACCGACATCATCGGCACACCTGAGTTCACAAACGAGGAGTGGGAGCAGATGAAGGTTGACGTAACAAAGGGCGGTGCAAAGATCATCGAGCTCCGCGGACGTTCTTCATTCCAGAGCCCGGCTTATCTGTCAGTTGAAATGATCCGTTCTGTCATGGGTGGCGAACCGTTCAAGTATCCTGTTGGAACATATGTAAGCACCGACAAGTACGATCACATCATGATGGCCATGAAGACCACACTCGACACAACCGGCGCACACTACGAAGTACCGCAGGGAACTGCTGAGGAGAACGCTAAACTTGACGCAAGCTACGAGCACCTCTGCAAGATGCGCGACGAGCTCGTTACGCTGAACATCGTTCCGCCAATAGCTGAGTGGAGCAAGGTTAACCCGAACCTCTAAGAAGCATACAAACAAATATAATTGAAAAGGTGCGGACAATATGATTGCGTCCGCACCTTTTATGTTTTCGGAACAATCCGCAATTACACGGCAGGAACGCGGCATCAGTAATCATGGTTGCCTTTTCCGTAATATGAATACACACGTTTAATACACGTTTTAGTATATTTGCATCCGAAAGGATATCCACAAACGATACATCTTGCAGCCTGCCGCAGACACACGGCACACTCAAAAAGACTAATAAAACAAACAATATAACAATGGAGACAATAAAGGATAAATCATTCGGAGGAGAACGGCCGCTGTTCGAAAAACATAATGTCAGACTTGAGAATGTGACAATCACCGACGGCGAATCGAGCATCAAGCACTGCAGCAACATCGAGGCTGACGGTTGCCATTTCTATGGCAAGTACCCTTGGTGGCACGTTGACGGCAGCCTGATAACCAACTGTTACTTCGCGCCGGGCTCGAGATCGGCCATCTGGTATTCGGACAACATGACGATGAAAGACAGTGTCATCGACGGACCTAAGTTCTTCCGCGAGATGAAGAACCTGACGCTCGAGAACGTGAAGATAAACGATGCCGACGAGACTTTCTGGAATGTTGACGGTCTGAACGTGAAGAACGTCACGCTGCACGACGGAACCTATCCGTTCATGGGCTGCCGGAACATTGTAGTAGACGGACTTGTGAGCGACTCGAAATATGTGTTCCAGTATGTCAGGAACGCCGAAATACGCAACGCACGCATCACTACCAAGGACTCGTTCTGGGAAACTGAGGACGTGACCGTGTATGATTCGGTGCTCGACGGCGAGTATCTGGGATGGCACTCGAAGAATCTCCGGCTCGTAAACTGCCACATAGCAGGCGAACAACCGCTGTGCTACGCTGAGAACCTGGTGCTTGAGAACTGTACGTTCGACGCCGCATGCGACCGCGCCTTCGAATATTCCACCGTGCATGCCGACATAAAGGGACACATCGAAAACATAAAGAACCCCACGTCGGGCCTCATCGTTGCAGACAGCATCGGCTCGGTGACCATCGACGAAAACATACGTCAGCCGGCCGACTGCGTCATACGCAAGAGATGACCATGGCACGGCGGCGGGTAAAATCTCACCAAAAAACATTCTAACTGACACTTATGAAATTCGATTTCGACACATTGATAGAACGCCGCGGAACCGACTGCGTGAAATGGGACACGGCAAAGGAGGAAGACGTACTGCCCATGTGGGTGGCTGATATGGACTTCAAGGCTGCGCCGTGCATTGCCGACGCTCTCAGGAAACGCATCGAGCACGGTGTGTTCGGATACACCATCGTGCCCGACAACTACTACAAAGCCATCACAGGATGGTTCGAACGCCGCCACAACTGGCACATAGACCGCAGCTGGATACTCTACACCACGGGCGTGGTGCCCGCCATATCGGCTACCATAAAGGCACTCACCAGACCGGGAGACAAGGTCATCATACAGACACCTGTATACAACTGCTTCTTCTCTTCCATACGCAACGACGAGTGCATCATTGCCGAGAACCCGCTGATATACGAGAACAACTCCTATCACATAGACTTCGACGGATTCGAGAAGCTGGCTGCCGACGAACGCACAAAGGTGTTCCTGCTCTGCAACCCGCACAACCCGGCCGGCCGTGTATGGACTGCCGACGAACTGATGAAGCTCAACGACATCTGCATGAAGCACGGAGTAAAGGTGATAAGCGACGAGATTCACTGCGAGCTCATAATGAAGGGACACACCTACATCCCGTTCGCGTCGCTGTCGGACGAGTGCCTGCACAACTCCATAACGCTCAACTCGCCCACCAAGGCATTCAACATCGCCGGACTGCAGATTGCCAACGTCATATCGTGCGACGAGGATGTGCGCCACAAGATAGACCGCGCAATAAACATAAACGAGATATGCGACGTCAATCCGTTCGGCGTTCTGGCGCTTCAGGCAGCCTATAACGAAGGCGCGGAATGGCTCGACAGCCTCAACGAATATCTCTACGACAACTACTTGGAGCTGCGCCGGTTCTTCAGCGAGCGCATGCCGAATATCGGAGTGACCCACCTCGAGGGCACATATCTGGTATGGGCCGACATCCGCAGCACCGGAATGACATCTGACGCACTCACGGAGAAGCTGCTCAAAGAGGGCCACGTGATGGTGAACAGCGGCACGATGTACGGCAAGACGGCAGGCGAAGGATTCCTCAGAATAAACATAGCGTGTCCGCGCAGCCGCATGATTGAAGGTCTGGAGAGAATGGCGCGCGTGATAGAAAAGCTGTAAAGACGTGACCACAAACACAACACGATGTATGAACAAAAGGCAAGATTTCAGATTTGAAGTGTGCGCCAACGGCGTGGAAAGCTGTCTGGCGGCACAGGAAGGAGGCGCCGACCGCGTGGAGCTGTGCGCCGGCATACCCGAAGGCGGCACCACTCCGTCGTATGGAGAAATAAAGACCGCACGTCGGATGCTCACATCCACACGTCTGCACGTAATCATCCGACCGCGCGGAGGCGACTTTCTCTACACTCCGCTCGAGCTGGAACGCATGCTTGCAGACATAAGTGTGTGCAAGGAACTCGGCGCTGACGGCGTGGTGTTCGGATGTCTTACCAAGGACGGTGAGGTGGATATGGACGCCAACCGCAGGCTCATGCAGTGTGCCGAAGGCATGTCTGTGACGTTCCACAGAGCCTTCGACATGTGCCGCAATCCGCAAAAGGCGCTCGAGGACATCATCGCTCTCGGCTTCGACCGCATACTTACCTCAGGCCAGCAGCCCGACGCCATGAGTGGCGCACCGCTGCTAAAGCAACTCAACGAGCAGGCCGACGGACGCATAATACTGCTCGCCGGATGCGGAGTGAACGAGAACAACATAGACCGTCTGCGCTCTGTCACCGGACTGCACGAGTTTCATTTCTCAGCCAGGACAAAGGTAAGGAGCAACATGGAATACATCAACCCACAGGTGTATATGGGCAGCAAGGATGCCGACGAGGCGTCAATAGACATCACTTCGGTCGAGCGCGTGAGACAGACCATAAAGGCCTGCCTTGAATAACGCGACATTACGTAAAACCAGAAATCACATTCAATAAACTCAAAAACGCCGCAAATACATTTGTATCGTGGCGTTTTTTTCGTACTTTTGCCGCATATCAAATCAAAAAAACTAATTTATGAAGTACTTATTTACCACTATCATCACATTATTAATGTCTGCCATGCACGTCCACGCCGACGGAGCCAAGAGCAAAGTACCGCTTGCCGACCCTTACGTTCTGCTCGACGGAGACACATATTACGCCTACGGCACACACAACGCCGACGGTATTGAAGTATGGACTTCCGACGATTTGTATGTCTGGGAATACAAAGGTCTTGCGCTCAACAAAGCAAACACCACAGAGACACAATGGTTCTGGGCGCCGGAGGTTTATAATAAGAACGGCAAATATTATATGTATTACTCTGCCAACGAACACCTGTATGTGGCCACATCGGACTCTCCGCTCGGTCCGTTCAAGCAGGAAGGCACCTATCAGATGAACAGTCTTCTTGGTTCGGAGAAGTGCATCGACTCGCACGTTTTCTTCGATGACGACGGCAAGGCCTACCTTTTCTTCGTAAGATTCACCGACGGCAACTGCATCTGGATGTGTGAACTGGAAGACGACTACATCACTCCGATAGCCGGAACACTGAAGAAATGTATCAATGTAACGCTGCCATGGGAGAACCTGCTCGGCCGTGTGTGCGAAGGTCCTAACATGGTTAAGTTTGAGAACAAATACTATCTCACCTACTCCGCAAACGACTACAACAGTCAGGACTACGCCGTTGGGTGCGCCACTACGATGTCGTTGAGCGAGCCTGTGTGGGGCAAATACTCGTCGCCGATACTCTGTCGTGTTGAGGATCTCGTGGGAACGGGCCACCACTCAATATTCACCGACAAGGAAGGAAAGATGCGTATAGTCTTCCACGCGCACAACTCGACCACTCAGGTGCACGACCGTCTGATGTACATCGGCACGATGGAGTTCACCGGACGTGAGGGGCGCAGAGTGCTGAGAATGACCGACGACCCGATAATCAGGCCGATAACCCCGGAGGATGTGACCGACGGAATAGGCGGCATAAGTGCCGGCGAGACAACAAAAGAATATTTCTCGCTCAGCGGAATGAAGCTCTCCGAGCCGCAGAAAGGCGTGAACATAGTACGCGAAAACGGAAAAACGCGCAAGGTGATTGTAGAATGAACCGGGCAACGGAGACGCTTTCATTATATAAAAACAACGTACGTGCTCAGTTAAGACATCGTTTTCAGCGTGTAATGATAGAAAATTCACTATACAGAGATAGAGTTTTCATTATATAAACAGAGCATTTCAGAACAGTATAAACAGTGTCTATGCTGTATAAAAATATAGCCTTCTTTCTATGAAAACGGAAAATCAGAACTCTGAAAATATTTATTCCGGATACTGATAAAGATTAAATAGAAATTCTGTATGAATTGGCTTCAATAACAAAGCTGGGGGATTAGTCCCTATCAGCTTTGTTTTTTTATGCAGAAAAGAAAAGATACGGGCTGCTTACAGATTATAACCTGATTTCGGTTTTTCCGTCTCAGTTTTCCACTCTACCCCGAAAAATAAGCGCGTATTTGCGGACAGACTCTTCATCGGACGCAAATATGCGGATTATGAGAGGTTTTCATAAAATATTGTATATCAATGATTTATGTTTAAGGGGTATTTTTTCGTTTTGCGAAAAGCACCATTTCGGCTTGCGAAATGGCCTATATTGGAGTGCAATATGGTGCTTTTCAGCCTCTGAAATGGGCTTTATCGCATCGCGAAATGGGCAATATCAGAACGTCATTCGGGTTGTTTCGGACTACGTTATAGGGTATATCAAAAGCCGGTATGCCACGGAATAGCCTTAAATACGCTCGATTTAATATTCGTTCACACCTCTTTTGAGAAAATATTTTGTCAAAATAAAATCAAGAAAAATTGTAAGTTGATAACGCAGTTTTCCGTGAAAACCACTGATAAAGGGCTCGGGAAAAGGTGGCGGAAACAGGGATAATAAAAATGGAGGACGCCATCCGACGTCCTCCATCTTTTGTGATTATCATCTTGTATAATATTTTCTTTCATACGGCAGGCGCAGGTTCATCATCCCGCTCTTGCCCGTCTGCCATGCGCGGCGCACGACATTGCGACACATTCACCACACGGCAGTCTGACAACGCCGCTTATTTCAGTACCTCGATGGCACGCTGCAGACGGTGCAGAGTCTCTTCCTTGCCGAGGAATGCGGATATGTCGAACATTCCGGGACCCTTGCCTTCGCCTACGAGAGCAAGTCTGAAAGCGTTCATCACGTCGCCGAGCTTGTAGCCCTTCGACTCAACCCACGCCATGACCACGGGCTCCTGACCTTCAACAGAGAAGTCGTCTATGCCCTTCAACACTTCGGACAGCTCACTCATGACCTGCGCTGAATTCTCCTTCCAGCGTTTCTTCACTGTCTTGGCGTCGTATTCTGTCGGAGCGATGAAGAAGAACGAGCAAAGCGGCCACAGCTCCTTGACGAAGCTGACACGGTCTTTCATCATATCCACAACCTTCAGCACGCGCTCGAACGGCTCGTCTATGCCGTTGTTCGCAACGATAGGTGCGAAGAGTCTTGCAATCTCCTCACTGCTCTTACGCAGTATATATTCGTGGTTGAACCATATTCCTTTCTGATAGTCGAAGCGTGCTCCGGCCTTCGAGCATTTGGTTATGTCGAACAGCTTTACAAGCTCGTCGAGACTGAAAATCTCCTGTTCTGTACCCGGATTCCATCCTAACAGAGCGAGGAAGTTGACAACAGCCTCGGGGAAATAGCCGCTCTCGCGGTATCCCGAAGACACGTCGCCGGTCTTGGGATCGTGCCACTCCAACGGGAACACCGGGAAACCGAGACGGTCGCCGTCGCGTTTCGACAGCTTGCCCTTGCCTTCCGGCTTGAGCAGAAGCGGCAGATGGGCGAACTTAGGCATTGTGTCCTCCCAGCCGAAAGCCTTGTAGAGCAACACGTGAAGCGGTGCGCTGGGCAGCCACTCCTCACCGCGGATGACGTGGGTAATCTCCATCAAGTGGTCGTCCACGATGTTTGCGAGATGATATGTCGGCAGTTCGTCGGCACTCTTATAGAGCACTTTGTCGTCGATGATGTCGCTCTTTATCACCACTTCGCCACGTATCATGTCATCCACATGCACCTCTATGCCCGGCTCAACCTTGAAACGCACCACGTACTGCTGTCCGTCGGCGATGCGCTGCTGACATTCTTCCGGAGTCATGGTGAGCGAGTTGGTCATCTGCAGGCGTGTGTGGGCGTCGTACTGGAAGTTTGCTATCTCGCCACGTTTCTTCTCCAGTTCCTCCGGAGTGTCGAAAGCTATGTACGCCGCACCCTTTTCGAGCAGGATATCAACATATTTTTTATAAATATCCCTACGCTCGCTCTGACGGTAAGGACCGTATTTGCCGCCGAAGGACACGCCTTCGTCGAACTTTATGCCGAGCCATCTGAACGATTCGATGATATATTCCTCGGCACCGGGCACGAAACGATGAGAATCGGTATCTTCTATTCTGAATACAAATTCGCCGCCATGCTGGCGCGCGAAGAGATAATTAAACAGTGCGGTTCGCACGCCGCCGATATGCAACGGTCCCGTAGGACTGGGCGCAAAACGCACTCTGACTTTATTCTCTGACATTGAACACAAAATAAATTATTTATATATAAATTTCCTGCAAAAATAATATATTTTTTCCAAATGTTGACAGTTTTTTATTACTTTCGCAATGCAAACAAAATAATACGCTGATTATGAACATGCCGAACAAAAACAGGGGACGTCTCCTTCGCAACATAATGATACGTTCCTCGCTTATTGCCGTAACAGTACTTATCATTGTATGGTCGTTGCCGAGAACTGAAACAAAACACTACCGCTACGACATTGGCAAGCCGTGGATGTACAGCTCGTTCATCGCAAAGTTCGATTTCCCAATATACAAGACCGACGAGACGATAAAACAGCAGGAAGATTCGGTTCTCGCTTCCTATCAGCCATACTACAACTACGACAAAGACGTGGAGCAGACTCAGATAAAGAAGCTGTGGAACGACTTTCATAACGGCATCCCCGGACTGCCGGATCAATATCTGGAGATAATAGCCGACAGGCTGCACAGGCTCTACCAGTCGGGAATAATGGACACTCCCGAGTATAACGAGATATACAAGGACTCGGCGAACATGGTCAGAATAGTCAACGGAACCAACGCCCAGAGCACCCGCATCACCTATATCTTCTCCACGATGACGGCATACGAGTATCTGTTTATGGACAAACGGCTGGAACAGCAGAGGCAGATACTTCAGAAATGTGACCTCAACAACTACATAGAACCGAACCTCATATACGACAAAACGCGCAACGAGACCGAGCGCAGCGACCTTCTCAGCAGCATACCTCCGGCAAGCGGCATGGTGATGAGCGGACAGAAGATAATAGACCGGGGCGACATCGTTGACGAACATACCTATCGTGTGCTCAGCTCATTCGAAAGGGAGATGCAGCGCCGCGGCGCTTCTGCAAACCAGATAACGTCGAACATCATCGGACAGGTGATATTCGTTACCATCATGATAATGCTGTTCACATGCTATCTCAGCCTGTTCCGCCGCGACTACTTCGACAAACCGCGCAGCATAGCCATGCTCTACGCGCTGATAACGATATTCCCCGTGGTCGTATCGTTCTTCATGCGCCACAACTTCCTGAGCGTGTATATCATACCGTTTGCCATGGTTCCGATATTCGTCCGTGTGTTCATGGACTCACGTACAGCCTTCATCACACACGTGACGATGATTCTCATCTGCACCACGGCGGTGAAATATCAGTATGAGTTCATCATCATACAGATAGTGTCGGGCATCATCGCCATCTACTCGCTGCGCGAACTGCTCCACCGCTCGCAGGTGTTCAAGACCGCACTGTTCGTAACCATCGGCAGCTCCGCCGTATATTTCGCCATGCAGATGATGCAGGACACCGACTTCCCGATGGTGGACAGCGACATGTACTACCACTTCTGCGTGAACGGTGTGCTCGTGCTGCTGGCCTATCCGCTGATGTTCATCATTGAGAAGACGTTCGGATTCACGTCAAGCGTCATGCTTTTCGAATTGTCAAACACCAACCGCGGACTGCCTCACGACCTCAGTGAGACCGCTCCTGGCACCTTCCAGCACTCCATAACCGTCGGTAACCTCGCGGCAGAGATAGCCAACAAGATTGGTGCAAACAGTCTGTTGGTGCGCACCGGAGCGCTCTATCACGACATAGGAAAGATGTCTGACCCGGTGTTCTTCACAGAAAACCAGGCCGGAGTGAACCCTCACGAGAACATATCTGATAAGGAAAGCGCACGAATAGTGATAAGCCACGTCACCGAAGGTGTGAAGATGGCAGAGAAAGCAGGACTGCCGGGAATAATAAAAGACTTCATTCTGACCCATCACGGCACCGGAGTGGCAAAATATTTCTACATAAAATATAAGAACGAACACCCCGACGAAGACGTCGATATGACACCGTTCACCTATCCGGGACCAAACCCGTTCACCCGCGAACAGGCCATTCTGATGATGGCGGACAGCGTAGAGGCGGCCTCACGATCGCTGCACGTATATACAGAAGAAAGCATATCGGCACTCGTAAACAAGATAATAGACGGACAGATGGCAGACGGATTCTTCAAGGACTGCCCCATCACGTTCCACGACATAGAACAGGCGAAGCTCGTACTCATAGAAAGGCTCAAGGCGATATACCACACTCGTATATCATATCCGGAGCTGAAGAAATATGACAAATCGCCTGCCAAACACAAGAAAAGAAACCGTTGGGGATATAACAACAACTGATTCCACACGGATTATCAGGCATAAGGCATGTTGCACATTATCGAATATTTGTGCAACGTGCCTTTCTTTTTTAGTTAACATTCATTAAACAATCATTCTAATCTTCTGATTTAGAAGACAATTTAACTAACTTTGCGGCTCATTATTTTAAACTTTATTAAGATGAATAAATTAAAATTAGCCTGCATTCTCTTATTTGCTGCGTGTGGCAGCACCTCATTTGCAGGCGGCATTCTTACAAACACAAATCAGAACATCATCTTCTTGAGAAATCCGGCGCGCGATGCCGCCATCGGCATAGATGGTGTATACAGCAACCCAGCCGGCGTGGCATTCCTCGAAAACGGATTCCATCTGTCCATAAACCTGCAGAATGTGCACCAGACACGTACTGTCACCACAGCCTACGGCGAACTGTTCAAGTTCAACGTAAACAATCCCGCCTCGTCTGAAAACGGATATGCACGCAATTTCAAGGGCGTGGCCGACGCTCCGATATTGCCGTCGGTACAGGCGGCCTACGTGAAAGACGACTGGACATTCCAGTTCGGATTCGCCATAACTGGTGGCGGTGGAAAGTGTGAGTTCGCCAACGGTCTCGGCTCGTTCGAAGGTGTTGTGGCTGGCATTCCGGCCAGTCTGTTAGCTGCCGGCATCAACAACAGCCTCGCACCGATGGGCACTCAGCTCACGGGCGGCTACTCAATGGATCCCTTCATGCGCGGACGCCAATACTACTATGGCTTCACCCTGGGAAGCTCATACAAGATAAGCGATAACCTCTCGGTGTATGGCGGACTGCGACTGCTCTATGGTACAGCCAACTACTACGGCTACGTGAAGAACATCGCGCTGCAACAGAGTGCGGGAGGACAGCTCTCCATGGTCGGCGCGCCGACATTCTTCGAGTCGCTGGCGGCTTCGCTCAACCAGGCGGCAGGTATGTATGAGGCTGCCGGACTCACCGACAAGGCTGCCGAAGCAAGAGCACAGGCGGCACAGATGACAGGCTACGCGGAGATGACTCAGGACATAGAGCTCAACTGCGACCAGACCGGCTGGGGCATAGCTCCAATCATCGGCGTCGATTTCAAGGCCGGTCGTCTGAACCTCGCGGCCAAGTATGAGTTCAAGACACGCATGCGCCTGAAGAACAAGTCGGCCAACAGCCTCAGCGCCGAGAACATAAGCATGCTCGACAAGTATGCCGACGGCAAGAAGGTGGCAGAGGACTCACCTGCCCTGCTCACCGTGGGCGCACAGTATGAACTACTGCCCTCACTGCGCATCATGGCCGGATATCATCACTACTTCGACGTGGACACAAAGCAATACACCAAAGACATGCTTGGCGACACCAACGAATATCTGTTCGGTGCGGAGTTCGACATAAACAAATACGTGCAGATAAGCGCGGGAGCACAGCGCACAAGCTACGCTTTCAACGACGAGGCCATGAACGACATAAGCTACAACGTCAGCTCATGGTCGTACGGACTCGGCGTAGGAGTGAACGTAACCGAGAAGGTAAAGATAAACGCCGCATGGTTCCACACGCTCTACGACGACTACAACAAGCTGCAAGCAAGCGGTACGATGAACATCAGCAACTCGTTCACACGCTCAAACCGCGTAATCGGACTTGGTGTTGATATAAAGCTGTAACACGCTCGCACTGTGGCTTTTCTGTGCCGGTCTATAGCCAATGAAGAGTATGTATATTCATGAAAAATCCGTCATTATGAATTTATATATTTTCATCGTCAGATTCATGATAGCACCCGCACCGAGAAAATCCGTGCAAAATGCAGAATGATACATGATATATGGACTCACAATAAAGGCTCTTTCAATCCACGGAAGAGCCTTTTTCATATTATGGAACGAACCGTATCAGAATATGACAAGGACTTAACCGCATCATTATATAAACCTAACATCACTAAGATAAAAGTCTTAACACTACACGACATAAGCTTAAATAAACCATAATATAAACTTAAATAAACCATGATAAAGGCTTAACCGCCCGACATTACGGGCTTAAATAAAAGAATACAACGGCTTAATCACGCTATAATAAAAACCTTTCCGTAAGATAAAGTTCGGGAAACAGCCTCGCAAAGATGAAAAAATTTGATCGGTGGATAAAGAATACCGTCTTGCGAAGACGGATTAAATATTCATCCACTTCGCCTTTGCGATTTTCTTATATCACGAATCCTTACTTATTATATCAGAAATTCTTACTTATTATATACAGGAAAATTGCATGAAATCCATGTGAAGACAGTCTTCCGACATAGAAAAAACGGGTTATAAAGGATCGACGTCGTAGTAGGTCTCGAGCGTCGAATAACGCTTGTTCTGCATAAGGTGCGACTGCTGTTCGCGCAGGAATGCACGCACACGGGGCAGACTTATTCCGGCCTCGAGCTTTATAACAATCTTGCGTATGCTCATGGTCTTGACACGCGCCACCGACGGCCGGTCGGGTCCTAACACGCGCTCACCGAGCATACTGCGCAACATGCGTCCCATGTCGGCTGCTGCATTGTCGGCAACCTTAGCGTTGCGGTGGCGCAGATATACGCAGATGAGATGATAGAACGGCGGATAATGAAACATGCGACGCTCCTCGAACAGCTCTTTGTAGAACGTCTTGTAGTCGTTTCTCACCACCTCTCCGATGACGGGCAGCTCCGGGTTGCGGGTCTGAAGAATCACCTTTCCGCGTCCACTCTTGCGTCCTGCGCGTCCTGCCACCTGCGCCATCATCATGAAAGCCTGCTCGTAGGCACGGAAGTCAGGATTGTTGAGCATGGTGTCGGCATCGAGAATGCCCACCACCGACACGTTGCCGAAGTCGAGACCCTTGCTCACCATCTGTGTGCCTATGAGCAGGTTGGTGGCTCCCGACGAGAATTCGTTTATGATACGTTCGTATGCATTGCGTGTACGGGTGGTGTCGAGATCCATCCGTGACACACGTGCCTCGGGGAATATCTCGCGTACGCGGTCCTCAATGTTCTCCGTGCCATAGCCCCGCGAGCGCAGCTCAGTGCTTCCGCAACACGGACATTTGGTCGGCACATAATACACACTGCCACAGTAATGGCACGTAAGCCTGCCGAGCGACTTGTGTAGTGTCAGACTGACATCGCACTTGTCGCAATGTGGAACCCATCCGCACACGTGGCACTCAATCATCGGCGCGAAACCGCGGCGGTTGTGGAAGAGTATGGCCTGGCGTCCGTCGGCCAGCGCGTCGCGCACAGCCTTGAGCAGAGCCGGCGAGAACGGACCGTTCATCATCTTGCGACGGCGCAGGTCTTTCACGTCAACCACCTGTATCTCAGGCAGCTGTATGTTCTTGTATCGGGTCATTATGCTCACCAGCCCGTACTTGCCTGTGAGCGCGTTGTTGTAACTCTCAGCCGAGGGCGTGGCCGAACCGAGCAGCACCTTCGCGCCGCACATCGACGCAAGCACTATTGCCGCCGAGCGCGCATGGTAGCGGGGAGCTGGGTCCTGCTGCTTGAACGACGTCTCGTGCTCCTCGTCAACGATGACGAGACCGAGATTGGTGAACGGCAGAAACAGCGACGAGCGCGCGCCGAGTATCACTCCGTAGGGATGGTCGGACAGCTGTCGGTTCCATATCTCCACGCGTTCGGCGTCGCTGTATTTGGAATGATATATGCCCAGACGGTCGCCGAAGACGTTGCGCAGACGCTTCATTATCTGCACCGTAAGGGCTATCTCAGGCAACAGATAGAGCACTTGGCGGCCTTCGCGCAGGGTTTTGTCTATCAGATGAATGTATATTTCAGTCTTTCCGCTCGACGTCACACCGTGCAACAGCGTCACGTTCTTCGTCTTGAATGTCTCCTGTATCTCGTCGTAAGCCCTCTGCTGTGCTTCGCCCAGAGTCTTCATGTTCTCGGGATGAGCCTCTCCGCCGTGGCCTATGCGCCCCACCTCACGCTCGTATGTGGTGAGAAATCCGCGCGAGACAAGCGCCCGCAGCGTTGCGGTGGTGGTGTGGGCCTCGTTCAGAAGTTCCTCGCACGTCAGTTCCACAACGTCATCACGTGAGCAACCGGAGCACGCCTCGTCCCAATGACTGAGTGAGAGATATTGCTCGAACAGTTCCTTCTGCTTCCTGGCACGCGACTGAGTGAGTATGTTCAGCGCCACGTGCAGCGACTGTCCGCTGCGCATTTTCTCGGGCAGAGTGACGCAACGCTCGGTCTTCGGGCGATAGCTGTCCTCGTCTTTCAGTCCGGCAGGCAGCGCAGCCTTGAGCACATCGCCCAGCGGCGACATGTAATATTCGGCTATCCACTGCCACAGGCGCAACTGCAAAGCGGTGACAGACGGCTGCCCATCGGGCAGCGACATGATGTCCTTCACCTCGAACTCCGGCTTCACATTGTGCACTTTCAGCACAATGCCCATGTATTTCTTGCTGCGACCCAATGGCACTACGACCCTCATTCCGGGCTTGATGACGGATGTCATACCGTCGGGCACGGAATAAGTGAATACGCCTTCGAGAGGCAGAGGAAGGATAATGTCTGCATATACCATAAGCATTGCAAAAATAATTATTTATGACTAATCTGACAAAAGAAAAGAGTGTTGATTTGATGCGCGCCATCTTTTACAATGCTGCCGTGCCGGTCAGTGTCCAGAATCGGCATGACAGTAAACCTGCTGACTGACAGCAGGTAAACGACAGACGCACCTGCACAATAACGGACATAGTAAATAATTCTTCGTCGACCGTATTTTCCGGATATATGAAAGTCGTCGTCACCGCATATAAGCACCCGGATGAAATATAAAGGATATTGATCTCAACAAAAAGACCGGGGTATAAACCCGAATTGTCACTGTTTTCTCATGTCGGAATAAAACGCCATAGGCAACTTTCAAATTGTAACCTTCTGCCGGAATAAAACGATACAGGCAACTTTCAAATTGTAACCGGATTCCGCTTTTCCGGTCTTAGTTTTCCTCTCTACCCCGAAAAATAAGCGCGTATTTACGAACAGACTTTCCTTCAGACGCAAATACGCGAATTACGAAAGGTTTTTATAATATATTGAATATCAATAACTTATATTTAAGTGGTATTCCGTCGCATTGCAATATGCACCATTTCGGCTTGCGAAATAGGCCATTTCAGGGGCTGAAATAGGCAATATCGCACCCTAATATGGGCTTTATCGCATGATGAAATGGGCCATATCAGAACACGGAATGAATTTTTTCGGACTACGTTATGGGGTATATCAAAGGGCGACATTATCCTGAATATCCTTTATTATATACGATTTAACATTCATTTACATCTCTTTTGCGAAAATATTTTGTCAAAATAAAATCAAGAAAAATTGTAATTTTCCGTCCGGGTTTTCTTAAAAAAAGCGGATATAAGGCATGGGAAAAACGGAAAATCTTCATCGGGTGAACCGATATAACGGCTGATAAAGGACATTATGGAAATAAAAAACTCAGGACAGAAACTCCATGTTCTGCCCTGAGTAAATATCGTTTAAGACAAGTCGTAACGGAATATCTGCTGTCGGCGAACGCATGTCTGATGCCGTTTTCACAGCATCACAAGCAGTCATATCCGACTTTCCGTCACCGGCTCTATCCTTTTCTGCTTAGAAATAATAAGCCAAAGACACCTGCCATGCGTTGGAACGTCCCTTTGAGAAGAGGCTTTCGGCTGCAGTAGTTGTGGCGTCAATAACATTCACGTCGCCGGTCTTTCCGCATGCTACGTTATAGTTGGCAGACACCTGCAGGTGATTTAAGAGCATGACACCGGCTCCGAAGTTAAGGCTGAAGTTTGAGCTGCTGAGCTTCCATGATGCTACATCCTGGAAAAGCGACTGGTTCTTGCTTCCTACATTGAATCCGAACTGAGGACCGGCGAACAAGAACAGGTTTGCAGTATTGCCCAGACCTATGCCGTAACGCAAGTTAATAGGAATGTTGATTGACTGTGTCTTGAACGTCTCGGGGTCGCGGCCTTCATACTTCAGTTCTGCCTCACGCTGATCGTAAAGGGCAGACGCATCGATGCCGAGGCCTACGATAGGCAACGTGAACAACACGGTCGGACCGACAAAGAATCCGGTACGGTTGTTGGCAGCCAACAAGTCAGAACTGAAACTCATGCTTGTGACGTTCAAACCACCTTTAAGACCGAACTTAACCTGAGCCGATGACTCTGTCGCAAAGACAACCGACATCATCAGTAATGCCAAGATAAAAAACTTCTTCATAAGCAATTGTGTTTATTGTGTTAATAATATCATTGTATTACACCTTCTGACCGACGGCACGCCATACCGGCATCAACGACGCTGACGGCGCACCGTTACGCGTGCGGCAGATGATGTGGTGGTAGTGCTTGGCTGCTTGCTCTTCTTTTTCACCGTCTCCGACTTACTGCCTGACCTGCGGTTCTTTTTCTTCGTTGCCTTCAGATCTTTCTTGTCCAACTTGGCAATGCTGTCGAGAGAATCCTTGCGTGCCGGATCGCCCCAGATGTTTTTCTCGAACGCCTGCAGCTCATTCTCTATGCGCTTCTGCTCTTTCGACATAGCCGAGTCGGTAGGACAATACTGCGCGAGCGTCTTTCCGAGCATGTTGGATGTCTTGTATATCTTTCCCTTATACAGGTTTCTGGTGAAATAATCGTCCACGCTCATCGTGGCGGCATTGTTCAGATTGCTCGTCATGATGGTCTGCTTGGTGAGATAAGGAGCCAGTTCGTCATACTTCACCCAGAACAATGGATAGGATGTCGTGGCGTCGCCAAAGTCGTCCTCACGGCGGAGTATCGGGCAGAGTGCGACCACCTTGGTATGGAATGTGGCGGTAGCCTGGTCGTAATAAGCGCACTCCTTGATGTAATAGGCAGTCACCTCACGCGACGGAATATCGCTGTCGTCGATGCGTATGCCCTTGTCGGTGCGCTCATAGAATATATGATAATTGTCGAGAATGGACATAAGGTTCACCTTGGCCGACTCATCGAATACCTCGTTGCCGTCGAGTCTGTACTCATAAGGCGTGACACTGCGACGCATCACGAGCTTGAATATATAGGTGAAAAGGTTCATCTGCGAACCGAGCGGCTCAACAGGATAATACAGCGCGGCGTTGGCTTCGTCGTTGAGATCTATCTCACGGTAGATGTCACGTCTCCAAACGACATCCTCATCCATCGGAGCCTGGGTAGGAAACGAAATCTGTGCCCTCACGGAAAGTGCGTTCGCGCTTGCCGCAGCAGCCTGCTGCTGTTCCCTCCGACGTGCTGCCGGTTGTGCTGAAACGCTCTGCACGACACATGCCGCAATCAATATGAACATTAATTTTCTCATAATAAATATACTCGTTGTATGTTCGTTTTCTGTTATTCTTAGTCAGTTCTATTTCACGATGACCTCCATTGAGCCCGGCAGATGTCTGGTGATGCCGTCCGGTCCGACCGCCGTAACACGCGAGATATAGAAGCGCTTGTTTCTCGACAGCTTTCTGAAGGTCTCCTTCTGACGGCTGCTGAACGATGCTCCGTCCGAAGACATCGGCACGGCATTACCCATATTGTCGAAGAATACCGTCTCGAAGCTCTGCACACGGAACTGAATATCAAGTATGCCGTCGTCGATGGCTGCCTTCACTTCGTTCACACCCATGAGCGAGGCCTTTGAGAGTCCACCCTCCCTGAAGCGGTCGGTACCTATCTGGAGATAAGCCGTCGGATCGGGCAGTTTTCTTACCTTGAACACATATTTGCCCATCTGGCGCGAACGTCCGTTCTGATTTGCCGACACGGTGATCGTGACATCCTGGCCTACATGCGTAGGACGGGCGATGTAGCGTCCCATACCTATCGAGCGGAACGAACCGCCTGTCATCGACGCCGATACGTTGCTGAGCGGCACACCCGGGATACTTATGCTTATAGGATTCTCATATCCCGCATAGAGCACGTTCATAAGGTCGGCCGAAACCGTGGCGCTTGGTCCTACGACCGTATATTTCTGCGTGAAGTCACGGCGTATCACGTCGCCATTGCCATTCCTCATCGTGATGTATCCTCCGAACGAGTGTTCTCCCACTCCGCCCGCAGTGAAGCGATAAGTGTTGCCGCTTATCTTGCGGCCACCCACATACACCTCAGGATGCTGCGTGGTATCGACAGCCGCCATTACTATCTGAGCCGAGAATATGTCGCCGCTTATGACGGTGCGCGACTCAGGAATGACATACGCGCTGAGCTGGTTGACACGTATATCCTTCATATCGATGTTTGAAACGAGCGTGTGCAGCACCTCGCCCTCGGCGTAGCGCACGTCGCTCTGCAACTTTGAGAGCATGGTGACAGCTGCTGCCACCGGCATGTCCTCAAACATATATTCCTGCCAGTTCTTGCCCATCGTGACGGCGTTTTTAGGCAGTTTCGTCGTGAGATTGCTCTCGATGATGCTCCGCTGATGCGGATCGGTCACCATGGATATTATCCGCGAGCGGAAGCTGTTTATCGCATTATAGAGCTTGCGGCCCTTTCCTGTGCCCGGCGCAAGCATCACCTGGTTGGCAGCTTCAAGATCATCCTTGTTCTTTATGTTCATCACATCACCGTCGGAACCGTCGGCTATGCGCACGATTTCCACCTTGAGCTCCTGCGCGAAGTTGTATAGCGAGTCGCTCATGCGTTTCACCGCCGTCGCCTTCTCAAACCACTCCTTCACCTTCTGTGGGTTAGCCTTCATCTGTTCGGAGAAGTTGCGGAATATGGCTTCGTTCTCCTTCGACGAGTTGTAGGTGGTGCGATTGAGGCTTTCCTCAACGATAGAGAAGGCGTTGAGCACCTCAGTCGATATGTTGAGCGCGAGCATTGCCATGAGGACGACGTACATCAGGTTGATCATCTTCTGGCGCGGCGATACAGGTCGTTTCTTTATTGCCATTTATGTTATACTTTTATATCATGGCCCGCCGCCGTTTCCATACACCGGCGGGTCGGTCAACAGTTACTGTTTCGGAGCTACCTCCGGGGCTGCGGCGCGCATATTGACGGTCATTGCCTCAATCATGCGTGCGTAGATGCCGTTGAGCTGCTCTATGAGCTGAGCCATCTTGCGGCTCTGTTCGTTTATCTGGTCGATGGTTCCAATCTGCTGGCTGGCACCCTTAAGCTGCATCTCGTACACGCGGCATATACCTGTGAGCGTGCGGTTGAGCATCTCCATCTCCTCGCTGTCGCGCGTCAGGCGCTCGCTCTGCTCCGAAACCTTCTGCAGAGTCTCGGTGAGTTTGTTCAGCTCCTCGATATAGTTGCCCTGCGCCTCGGCCAGTTCCTCGCCGTTCTGTTGCTGTCCTGCCACCCAGTTTCCGGCTACGACAGTTGCTCCTGCCACGCCACCTGCAACAGCAGCGGCACCTTCAGGAGCTGCGACTGCTGCCGCCGGAGCTGCCGTTCCGGGCGTTCCGA